>Ga0082212_10000227_pt1 | contig 82755 bp, 88 predicted proteins | sample TergutNt197P3_FD_71548 | JGI IMG/M metagenome (GOLD analysis project Ga0082212, IMG submission 71548) | Neocapritermes taracua P3 segment gut microbial communities from Petit-Saut dam, French Guiana - Nt197 P3 | ecosystem: Host-associated > Arthropoda: Insects > Digestive system > Gut ...
CCGGCCGCTGGATGATCTGCCCCGAGCCGAGCGAGCCCCCGCTGAGCACGGGCCCGAACACGGCGCCGGGCAGCACGGTGGTGAGCGTGGTGGGGCCGTCGTAGCCGGCCATGAAGTCCCAGGCGGCTCGCTCCGCCACGATCTTCGAACGACGGTAGGCGGGGAAGGCCGGGTCGTCGGCAGAGAACGTCGTCTCGTCGTAGACGCCGCCCGCCGTGTACGAGGTGGGGCTCGCGGTGTTGGCCGCCGACGTCATCACCACGCGGCCCACCCCGGCTGCAGCCGCGGCGCGCAGCACGTGCAGCACGCCGTCACGCGCGGGGACGATGAGCTCGTCGGGGTCGGGGGCGTCGCCACCCACCAGGGGCGACGCCGGGTGGATGACGGCGGAGCAGCCGGCGACCGCGTCGTCCCAGCCGTCGGGGCTCGTGAGGTCGGCCTCGGCGAGCTCGAGGCGGTCGCCGGCGTCCACCTGACCGGCCACGGCGTCGCGCACGGCCTGGCCGCGCGCCGCGGACCGCACCGTGGTGCGCACGCGGTACCCGCGGCGCAGCAGCTCGACGACCGTCCAGCCGCCGATGAAGCCGGTGCCGCCGGTCACCAGCACGCGGTCGTCGATGTGATCCATGGCTCTACCCTCCCGCCGGTCACGGTAGCGCGCATCGAGCCAGCAGGCCGGTCAATGTATGCACATCGCCTATCGGTCACTTCTCGGTTGTCTATGTTTCGAGCAGCGCCGCACCGGCGCCCCGTTCGTACCGAGCAGAGGACACGCCATGAGACGCCTGAGGACGCTGTCGACCGTCGCCGCGACGATCGTGACGGGCCTGGTCCTCGCGGCGTGCACCACGGGCGGCGGTGCACCGTCCGACGGCGCGGACCGCACCACCGCGGCCGTCGTCGTGTTCCAGGACCTGAGCTCGATCGACCCGGCCCAGGGCGTCGACCAGGGCTCGATGAACGCGATGCACAACTTCTTCGAGGGCCTCTACCGCCTCGACGCGCAGAACCAGCCCGTACCGGCCGGCGCCGCGGCACTGCCCGAGGTCAGCGACGACGGACTCGTCTACACGATCCGGCTCAACCCCGACGCCCGGTGGTCGGACGGCGTTCCGGTGACCGCGCACGACTACGTGTTCGCGTGGCGGCGCGCCGTCGGGATGCCGAACGCCGCCGAGCACCAGCGCACCCTCGGGTTCCTGCAGGGCGCCGACCAGATCGTGGCGGGCACCGCCGACCCGTCCACGCTGGGCGTCGAGGCGCTCGACGACCTCACGCTCCGCGCGACCCTGCGCGCACCCGCCGCGTTCTTCCCGTCGCTGCTGGCCACGCCCGCCTTCTTCCCCGTGCCGCAGCACTTCGTCACCGCGCAGGGCGCCGCCTTCGCGACGACGTCGGACCACGTGCTGTTCAACGGGCCGTTCGTGCTCGAGGGCTTCGCAGGGCCCGGCATCGGCGGCGACTGGGCCTACGCGCGCAACGAGCTGCACTGGGACGCGGACGCCGTCGCGCTCGACCGCGTCGACGTGCGCGTGATCCGCGAGACCAGCACGGCCGTCAACCTGTTCAACGCGGGCGAGGTCGACCAGGTGGTCATCTCCGGGCCGCAGGTGCAGGCGAACAGCGGCCGCGAGGACTTCGTGGTCGACCAGACGGCGACCGTCGGGTTCCTCGGCTACAACCACGGCCACCCCGTGCTCGCCGACCAGCGTGCCCGCGAGGCGATCTCGCTGGCCATCGACCGCGAGGCCCTCACCGAGCGCGTGCTCGCCGACGGCTCCACCCCGGCCACGGGCCTGGTCCCGCCGGGCCTGGCGACCAGCCCGACGGGCACGGACTTCGCGGCCGACGCCGGCGACGCCCTGCCCACCGACACCGCGCGCGCCGCCGCGCTGTGGCAGCAGGTGCGCGCCGACCACGGCTTCACCGACCTGACGCTCCGCCTCGAGACGTTCGACGCCGACCGCATCGCGACCGTCGCCGAGTACCTGCAGAACGCCCTGGAGACCACCCTGGACGGTCTGACCGTGACGGTCACCACCAACCCCGTGGGCGTGTTCCTCGACAAGACGGCCCGCCAGGACTTCGACCTCTACCTGCCGACGTGGGCGGCCACGTTCGCCGACCCGTCGAGCCACCTGAGCCTGTTCGGCACCGGCGAGAGCTCCAACTGGGGCGGGTACTCAAACCCGGCGTTCGACTCCCTGCTCGAGGCCGCCCGCACCACCCACGCCGCCGACGCGCAGGCACGATGGGACGACCTGCTCGCCGCGCAGCAGGTGCTGCTGGCGGACCATGGCGTCACCCCGATCTACTTCCAGCCGTCCACCCTGCTGCGCACCCCGGCGTTCCGGGGCGTGGAGTTCCGCACCTCGGGCCCGGCCTTCTTCTTCGGCAACGCCTACTTCGCGTAGGTCACGCCAGGAACGCCGTCACCACCGCGACCGCCAGCACGGCGAGCCCCACGGCCAGCACCAGCGTGCTGCGTCGCCCGCCGCCCGGCCTGCGGGCCGGCGACGCGTCGCGCCGGACGGGCCTCAGCACGTCGAAGTGGCCCGATGCCACGACCTTCACCGCCGCGCCCACCACGACAAGGACGACCCCCACGATGAACGCCATGTCGGAGACCGCCCTCACCGCGGGCACCCCCGGATGACGCTCGCCCGGTACACGCTGCGGCGCCTCGCGTCGATGCTGGTCACCCTGTGGATCATCGTCACGCTGACGTTCTTCCTCCTGCGGTTCCTGCCGGGCTCGCCGTGGGCGAACCCGATGGACCTCAGCCCTGAGCAGGTGGCCATCCTCAACGAGCACGCAGGGCTGGGCCGCCCGCTCATCGAACAGTACGGCCTGTACCTCCGCGGGCTGCTGACGGGCGACCTGGGCGTCTCTTTCCAGTTCCGGGACCAGCCCGTCACGGCGCTCCTGGCGGGCCGCATCGGGCCGTCGCTGCAGCTCGGGCTGCAGGCCATCGTCGTCGGCGCGCTCGCCGGCACGGTGCTCGGCGTGGTGGCCGCGGTGCGCAGCAACACGTGGCTCGACTCGGGCTCGACCGTCACCGCCGTGCTGGGCCGCTCCGTGCCGAGCTTCGTGGCCGCCGCGCTGCTGCAGTACGTGCTCGCCGTGCGGCTGGGGTGGTTCCCCATCGCGGGGTGGAGCTTCTTCGCGCACACGGTCCTGCCCACGATCGCGCTCGCGCTGGCCCCCATGGCGGACGCGGCGCGGTTCGTGCGCACCGAGATGGTCGAGGTGCTCGCGTCCGACTACGCCGACCTTGCGCGCGCCGGCGGGCTGGGCCCCTGGCAGGTGGCGTGGAAGCACGGCCTGCGCAACTCGGTGATCCCGATGCTCACGCTGCTCGGGCCCATGGCCGTGGCGCTGCTCACGGGCTCGCTCGTGGTCGAGAACATCTTCGGCGTCCCCGGCATCGGCGAGCAGCTGGTGCGCTCGATCCTGGTCAACGACTACCCGACCGTCATGGCCGTCACCATCCTCTACTCGGCGCTGCTGCTGGTGGTCGTGTTCGTGGTGGACGTGCTGTACAGCGTGGTCGACCCCCGCGTGCGGCTGGGGGGTGGGCGCCGATGAGCCCGTGGCGTCGCCTGCTGCGCCGCCCGACGTCGGTCGCCTCGCTCGCGTTCCTCGCCGTCGTGGTGGTGGTCGCCGTCGGCGCGACGGTGCTCGGCGTCGTCGACCCGACCGCGCAGGACCTGCACGCCGTCAACCAGACGCCCGGCGGCGCGCACCTGCTCGGCACCGACGGGTTCGGCCGCGACCTGCTCGCGCGCCTGCTCATGGGCGTGCGCGTCTCCCTGACCATCGCGTTCTTCGCCGGGCTGCTCGACCTCACCGTGGGCATCGCCTACGGGCTCGTCTCGGGCCTGGCCGGGCCGAGCGTCGACGCCGCGATGCAGCGCGTGCTCGAGGTGCTCGCCGGCATCCCCACCCTGGTGGTCCTGGTGCTGATGCTGCTGGTGCTGCCGCCCGGGATGGTCTCGATCGTGCTGGCGATGGCCCTGACGGGCTGGATCCCGATGGCCCGGTTGGTGCGCGCGCAGGCGTTTCGCGTCAAGGAGCGGGAGTTCATGCTCGCGGCGCGCGTGCTCGGGGCCGGCCGGGTGCGGCTGGCGCTGCGGCACGTGCTGCCCAACAGCCTGGGCCTGGTGGTGGTGCAGACCATGTTCACCATCCCGACGGCGATCTTCTTCGAGGCGTTCCTCAGCTTCATCGGCCTGGGCCTCCGGCCGCCCGTCGCCTCGCTGGGCACGCTGCTGAGCACCGGCTTCCAGACCATGACGTTCCTGCCGCACCAGCTTCTGGTCCCCGCGATCGCGCTCTCGGCCGTCATGATCGCGTTCAACCTGCTCGCCGACGGGCTGCGCGACGCGTTCGACCCGCGGGGGGTGACCCGCCGGTGACCCCCCTGCTCGAGGTCGAGGACCTCCACGTCTCGTTCTCCACCGACGCCGGCCGCGTCCAGGCCGTGCGCGGCGTCTCGTTCAGCCTCCGGGCAGGCGAGGTGCTCGCCGTCGTGGGCGAGTCCGGGTCCGGCAAGTCCGTCACGGCCCGCGCGATCATGGGCCTGCTCGCCCGGAACGGGAGCGTCGACTCCGGGGCGGTGCGCCTACGCGGCCGCGACCTGCTCCAGGCGAGCGAGCGTGAGCTGCGGCGCGTGCGCGGCAAGGACGTCTCGATGGTGTTCCAGGACCCCATGACGTGCCTGGACCCGACCATGCCCGTCGGCCGCCAGGTCATGGAGCCGCTGCGCCACCACACGCGGGTGTCCCGGCGGGCGGCTCGCGCGGCCGCGGCCGAGCTGCTGGCCCGGGTGGGCATCGCCCCGGACCGCATGCGCCAGTACCCCCACCAGTTCTCCGGCGGGCAGCGCCAGCGCATCGCGCTCGCGATCGCGCTGGTCAACCGCCCCGACGTCGTGCTGGCCGACGAGCCGACGACGGCGCTCGACGTCTCCGTCCAGGCTCAGATCCTCGACCTGCTCGCCGAGCTGCGCCGCACCACCGGCACGGCCATGGTGCTGGTGACGCACGACCTGGGCGTGGTTGCCTCCGTCGCCGACCACGTGGCCGTCATGTATGCGGGGCGGATCGTCGAGCTCGGCACCACGCGCGAGGTCTTCTACCACCCGCAGCACCCCTACACCTGGGGCCTGCTGGGCTCGCTGCCCACCGCGCAGACGGGGCGGCTCGAGACCGTCCCGGGCTCCCCTCCAGACCTGCTCGACCCGCCCCCGGGCGACGCGTTCGCGCCCCGCAACGCGTACGCCCTGCCGCGCGACCTCGAGGAGGCGCCGCCGTTCTTCGACGTCTCCCCCACGCACCGGGCCGCGACCTGGCTGCTGGCGCCCGGTGCCCCCGCGGTCGAGCCGCCCGCCGACGTCCGCGCCCGCTGGGACCGCTGGGAGGAGCAGCGATGACCCTGCTCGAGATCGCTCACCTGCGCCAGACCTACGGCCGCGGCCGCTCCCAGGTGGTGGCCGTCGACGACCTCAGCCTCACGATCGCCGAGGGCGAGACGTTCGGCCTGGTCGGCGAGTCCGGCTCCGGCAAGACCACCACCGGGCGCGCCGTCGTCGGGCTCCACGCACCCGTGAGCGGGAGCGTCCGGTACCGCGGCCGGGACCTCGCCGGGGCCCTGCGCGGGCGGGCCGGCGCGGCCGTGCGGCGCGAGGTCCAGATGGTGTTCCAGGATCCGTACGCCTCGCTGGACCCGCGCATGCGCGTGCGCGACATCGTGGCCGAGGGCCTCGTCATCGCCCGTGACCGGCGCGACCTGGTCGGCCGGGTCGCGCGGACGCTCGACGCCGTCGGGCTCGACGCGTCGTTCGCCGAGCGCTACCCGCACGAGCTGTCCGGCGGGCAGCGCCAGCGCGTCGGGATCGCGCGGGCGCTCGTGGTCGACCCGCGGTTCGTGGTGCTCGACGAGCCGATCTCGGCGCTCGACGTGTCCGTCCAGGCGCAGGTGGTCAACCTGCTGGCCGACCTCAAGCGCGAGCGTGGGCTCACCTACCTGTTCATCGCCCACGACCTCGCGATGGTGCGGCACGTCAGCGACCGCATCGGCGTCATGCACCGGGGCAGGCTGGTCGAGGTGGGGCCCGCCGCGCAGGTGTACGGCGACCCCCTGCACCCGTACACGCGCTCGCTGCTGTCCGCGGTGCCCCTGCCCGACCCGGACGCCGAGCGCGGCCGCACCCGGATCACCTACGACGGGTCCCAGGCCGACGGGTCGCTGGTCGAGGTGTCGTCCGGACGTTTCGTACGGCAAGACCGACCCGATATCTGACAGCCTTCTTAGTCTGTTCCTGTCAGGCTCGTGACATGGAGCGAGGCCGAAACCTCTCCAGGGGTGCGCGCGTGCCGTGGCAGGCGATCGCCGCCGGGACCGCCGCCGTCGCCTTCCTGGGACGGTTCCTGCGGATCCAGGGCCTGGACGGCCTCGTGTCGGTCCGCGGGTACGACGACGGCGTGTACTTCGCGGCGGCGCTCAACCTGATCCACGGCCGCCTCCCCTACGCCGACTTCCTCTACCTGCAGCCGCCCGGCGGGTTCCTGGCTCTCGCGCCGGCCGCCGGGCTCGCGCCCGTGCTCGGCGACCGCACGGCGCTCGTGCTGGCGCGGCTCGGCGTCATGGCCCTCGGGGCCGTCAACACCGCGCTCGTCGTGGCCGTGGCCCGGCGGTGGGGCCGGCTCGCGGCGCTGACCGGCGGCCTGCTCTACGCCATCGCGCCGATCGCGTCGGCGGCCGAGTACGTCACGCTGCTCGAGCCGTTCGGCACGTTCGCCCTGCTGGCGGGCGTGCTGCTGCTGGAACGCGCGGCGCGCTCGACGACGCCGCGCGGGCGCGCCTGGCTCGCCGTCGTGGCCGGGGCGGTGCTGGCCTGGATGCCGCTGGCCAAGATCTGGGGCGTCGTGCCGCTCGCGATCGTGGTGCTCTGGGCGCTGGTGCGGTTCGGGTGGCGCGACGCCGTGCGGGTGGCCGGGGGCGCGACGGCGATGCTCGTCGCCGCCGTCGCGCCGTTCGCGGTGCCCGCCCGCTCGGCGATGCTGCACCAGGTGGTGCTCGACCAGCTGGGGCGCTCCCGCATGCCCGGGAGCGTGCTCGGCCGCCTCCAGGACGTGCTCGGCACCTCCGACTCGGGGCTCGGGCGGCTGGCGTCCGGGCCCGGAGGCGCGTTCGTCGCCGGCGCCGCCACCGTGCTGGTGGTCGCCGCTCTCGTCGCCTCGGGCCTGAGCGCCTGGCGGGCGCGGCGCGGGCGAGTGTGGGTGGTGCTGGCGGCCGCGCAGGTGGTGGTGCTGGCGGCCGCGCCGTCGTACTTCCCGCACTACTCGGCGTTCGCGGCGCCGTCGCTCGTGGTGGTGGTCGCGGCCGGCGTCTCGACGCTGCGCCGGCCCGCGTCGCGCCGTGTCGTCGCCGTGGCCGGGGTGGCGCTCGGGGTCGTCGGCTCCGTCACCGCGCTGGCGCTCGTGACCGTCGGGCCGTTCCGGCCGCGGCCCGGCGGCGCGTTCCCCGAGTCGCAGGTCTCCGCGCTGCTCCCCGCGGGGTGCGTGGTCGCCGACGCCCCGATGCCGCTCATCCTGCTCGACCGGTACTCGGCGGAGATCACCGCCGGGTGCGACGTGCCCGTCGACCCGTCGGGCCAGACGTACTTCGTCGGCGCCTACGACGCGCGGGGCCGCGCGATCCCTCGCATCGACAACATCATCTGGCAGGGCGACGCCACGGCCTACCTGCGCTCCGGCGCCGCGACGCTCCTCTCGCGGCCGCAGGGCAACCAGTTCACCCCGGAGACGGTCACGGCCATCGAGGACGGCCGGGTCGTCAGGCACGTCGGCGACATCACCGTGATCACGCCGACGGCCAAGGAGCCGCCCTGGACCGACCTCCACACCGACTCGGGGCTCGTCTCCCCGGGCTGAGCGCCCGGTCAGACCGCCACGCGCGCTCCCTCGGGAGCCGCCGACCCGGCGGCCGCACGCGGCAGCGCGGTGTCCGGCACGCGCCGGCGTCGCCACCACCCCGACCCCATCGCGCGCAGGGCCCAGAGGATCGCGATCACGTCCACGGCCTCCTGCAGCCATGCCCCGACCACCGCGGGCAGCGCGCCCGTGGTCGCGACGAGCATGAGCGCCACGCTCACCGTGATGCCGATCCAGATGCTCTGGAGCGCGACGTTCACGGTGTGCCGCCCGATCTCGAGGGCCTCGGCCACGCGGCCCACCTCGTCGGGCAGGATCACGATGTCCGCGGACTCGGTCGCGGCCGTCGACCCGCGGGCGGCCATCGCGATGCCGACGTCGGCGGCGGCGAGCACCGGGGCGTCGTTGACGCCGTCGCCCACCATGACCACGGGCCGGTCGGCGACGTCGCGCACCGCGGCGACCTTGTCGGCGGGCAGGCAGCCGGCCCGCACGTCGTCGATGCCGAGCTTGCCCGCGATGTGCCGGGCGGTGGCCTCCTCGTCGCCGGTGACCATGAGCACGTGCTCGATGCCCTGGCGGCGCAGCCGCGCGAGCGTGTCGGCGGCGTCGGGCCGCAGCTGGTCGCGCAGCACCACGCACCCGGCGTAGGCGCCGTCGACGGCGACGTGCACGGCGAGCTCGCCGGGCGCCAGCTGCGGTGCCGGGACTGGTGCGCCGGTCTGCTCTTCGACGAACGTCCGCTTGCCCACGGCGACGCGCACGCCGTCGACGACGGCGGTCACACCCCCGCCCGTGGTCTCGGCGACCTCCTGCGGCACCGGCAGCACCTCGCCGCGCGCGGTCGCGCCCCGCACGATCGCCTCGGCCAGCACGTGCGCCGACGCCTGCTCGGCGGCGGCCGCCACGCGCAGCAGCGTGCCGGCGTCGACCGCGCCGCTCGCCCGCACGTCGGTGAGGGCCGGGGCGCCGCGCGTCAGCGTGCCCGTCTTGTCGAACGCGAACGTCGCCGCGCGGTGCAGCTTCTCGAGCGTGGCGCTGGAGCGGATGATCGCGCCGCGGCGGGCCGAGCGGCTCATCCCGGCCATGAACGCTACCGGGGCGCCGATGATCAGCGGGCACGGGGTCGCGACCACGAGCACCTGCGCGAACCGCACCGGGTCGCCCGACGCCCACCACGCCACCCCGGCGATCGCGAGCGCCACGACAGTGAACGGGATGGCGTACCGGTCGGCCAGGCGCACCATGGGCGCGCGGCTCGCGGCGGCCTCCTCGACCAGCGCGACGATGCGCTGGTACTGCGAGTCCTCGGCGCGCTGCGCCACCCGGAGGGTCACGGCGGCGGCGCCGTTGATCGCGCCGGAGTAGACGGTGTCGCCCGCGACGCGCTCCTGCGGCAGCGACTCGCCCGTGAGGGAGGAGTCGTCGAACACGCCGGCGTCGGACACGAGCACGCCGTCGAACGGGACGATCTCGTGCGCCCGCACCAGCACCTGCTCGCCCACGGCGACGTCGGCGACGTCCACGTCGCACACCGTGCCGTCGGCCGCGAGCCGGTGGGCCGTGCGCGGCGCGTTGGACACCAGCGCCGTGAGGTCCTTGCGGGCGCGCCCGGACGCGTACTGCTCGAGCGCCTCGCCGCCGGTGAGCATGAGCACGATGACGATCGACGCCCACACCTCCCCCACGGCGATGGTCGAGCCGATCGCGGTGACGGCCAGGATGTCGACGCCGAACGTGCCGGAGCGCAGCTCCTGCACCATCGCGACGGCCGACCGCAGGGCCATGAAGCCCGCGTAGACGCCCAGCAGCCACGGCACGGCCGGCGGCCACACGGCGGAGAGCACGCCCGCACCGGCGATCACGGCGAGCGTCGCGGTCAGGAACGGGAAGCCGCGCGCGGCGGCGAGGATGCGTGCCATGCCTCGAGGGTGGACGAGCGACGGTCTGACCTCAAGCAAGCGGAGGCTCACCAAAGGTCCAAGAACGGCGTGTTCCTGCGGATGATGGCGCGACGTCGGCACCTCCAGCGCCACGGCGTTGTTCAGCCAGCGCCTCGGCACACGCGTCACACCCCAGGCAGCCGCACCACGAAGACCGCCCCGCCGGCCGGCGTGGGCGGCTCGAGCCGCACGTCGCCCCCCACGCTGCGCGCGATGCGCCTGGCCAGCGGCAGCCCCAGCCCGCTGCCGCCGCGTCCGGAGCGGCCCGGCTCGAACACGGTCCGGCTGAGCACCATCGGCACGCCCGGCCCGTCGTCGCTCACGCTGACCTCGACCCATCCGCCGCGCACCGTCGCCGTCACGGTGACGTGGACGGCGAGCCGCGTCGCGTTGTCGATCACGGGCGCCAGGGCCCGCGCCCCGAGCGCGACGGGAACTGCCACGGCCAGGGTGCGGTCCAGCGCCACCGCCACGCGCGCGCCCTCGATCGACGCGAGCGCCGCCTCGACCACATCGCCGAGCGCGGACACGTCGGCTCCGTCGGGCCGTGACGCGCGTGCGAGGTCGAGCAGCCCCGTCATCGTCTCGGCCATGGTGGCGCACGCGCCGAGGATGTCGGCGACGTCGCCGCGCAGCTCGTCGTCGAGGTCGGGGAGCATGGCGATGAGGTCCGCGCTCGCGCGGATCGCTGCCAGGGGCGTGCGCAGCTCGTGCGCCAGCTCGGAGGTGAGCCGCTGCTCGCCGACGATCACGCGGGAGACGCGGTCGAGCAGGCCGTCGAGCGTCTGGCCGAGAGCGCGCAGCTCGTCGGTGGGCGGGCCCAGGTCGAACCGCCGCTCGAGGTCCCGCACGCTCCAGTCGGCGGCCGTGCGCGCCATGTCCGTGACGGGCGCCAGCGCGCGCCGGCTCGCCCATGCCGCGAGACCCGTCGCCAGCGCGACCATCACCCCTCCGGCGGCGACCGACGACCACACGGTGTACTGCTCGATCCGCTCGACGATCGCCTCGTCGGCCGTGGCGTCGATGACGGAGTGGACGACGAACGCCTGCACGACGGCAGCCGCGAGACCGACGATCGCGGCCCAGCACACCAGGCGGCCGCGCAGACTGAGCGCCCTCGCCGGACCCGGAACCCGACGCCGCGCACCGTCTCCAGGCTGACGGGCGAGTCGATGCCCGCGAGCTTCGTACGCACCCGGCGCACGGAGCTGTCGATCGTGTTCTCCGAGACATGCTCGCCTCCGGGCCAGCCCGCGGCCACGACGGCCCGGCGGCGCACCACCTCGCCCCGCCGCGCGAGCACGGACGCCAGGATGCGGTACTCGGTGGGGGTCAGGTGCACCTCGTCCGTCGCGGTGCGCGCGGCGTGCGTCACCGGGTCAACCGTCAGGTCCTCCGGCGACGGAGCCGCCGACGAGGCCCGTCGCGCCAGCGCCTCCACCCGCACCACGACCTCACGCAGGTCGAACGGCTTGACGACGTAGTCGTCGCCGCCCGCGGCGAACCCCGAGAGCTTGTCCTGCATGTCGCCCAGCGCCGTCAGGAAAAGCACCGGCGCGTGCTGACCCGCGGCCTGCAGGGCCTGCACGACGTCGCGCCCGTCGGCGTCGGGCAGCCCGATGTCCATGACGATCACGTCGAGCGTCCGTCCCGCATCGAACAGCGCGAGCGCCTCGCGCCCGTCGTGAGCAGCGACGACGTCGTGGCCGCCCTGCGCCAGGCCGCGGGCGAGGGCCCGGCGGATCGTGGGGTGGTCGTCGCAGACCCCGACGGTGTACACGCCGCCATCCTGACCCCGCGCGGACTGCTCAGCCGTTGCTGTCGCCGTGCGACTGCGACGACGAGGAGGCGACCTGGTCGCCCCACGCGGCGCGCGCCCCGGAGTCGCCGACCCGGTACACCTGCACACCGGCGGCCACGGCGAAGAGCACCGCGACGACGGCCACGGTCGCGGTCGCCCCGCGCGGGGGCGCCGAGACGCGAGCGGTGGTGCGTGCCTTCTCGGTGCGTCGCGCGAGCCAGGTGAGTGCCGCCGCGCACACGAGCAGCGGCAGGGCGAACCAGATCAGCTGGTCCCCGAGCTGCGCGTGCTTGCCGGGGTCCCCGACGCGCGCCTCGAGCGACTCGCCGCTCGAGGTGGCGATGGGGATGAAGAGCACGGAGAGCAGAGCCACGGCCGTGACGGCCACGCCGTAGCGGGCGCGCCAGGCGGGGCGGACGGCGATCGCGATGGTGCCGAGCACAGCCAGCGGCAGCAGCACGACCACCGCATGGACGACAAGGGGGTGGATGGGAAGGCCGTTGATGAGATCGAACATGGGCCCAGGATGCGTGGGAGGACCTGCCGACAACCTGACAACGGCGCTGCGGGGCGGTGACGGTGGTCACACGCCGGACCAGCACTTGTACAGATGCGCGACGCACCACGCACACACAGCCTTCACTGATGCGGCGTTCGCTACCTCACTTACGCAGATGTGGCGCAACTACTTCACTCAAGACGACCGTCAGCACCCCTCACCAGCGCCTTAGGCTTGTGCGTTGACGTGGTGCGACGACAGCCACGCTGAACGAGCGCCGCCGAGGAGACATGACCGAGATCGCCAGACGTGCCATGGCACACCGCCGCGCACCCAGCGTCCGCCGGACGCGGGTACGGCGCATCGTCGTCATCACCGCCTCGGTCCTCGCGTGCGTGCTCGCGCTGGGCGGCGGCTACGTCGCCTACGCCTACCTCCACTTCACCACGAGCGTGCACAAGGTGGAAGGCGCCCTGCCGGCAGCCAAGCACACGGCCGGCCCCAAGGGTCAGGCCGCACCGAAGGGCGTCGCGCAGAACATCCTGCTGATCGGTGACGACCAGCGGCCCCAGGGCATGACGGCGGCGCAGTACCAGGAGCTCTCGACCACGCCCGACGGCGGCAGCCTCAACACCGACACGATGATCGTGCTGCACGTCGTGGCAGACGGGTCGTCCGCCACGATGGTCTCGTTCCCCCGCGACTCCTACGTGACCATCCCGGGCTACGGCAAGGACAAGCTCAACGCCGCGTTCGCGCTCGGGTACGAGCACGCCTCGGGCACGCAGGACCAGAAGGACGCCGCGGGCGTCAACCTGCTGGCGACCACGATCCAGAACCTCACGGGGCTCCAGATCGACCACTACGTCAAGGTCAGCCTGCTGAGCTTCTACAACATCGCGAAGTCGCTCGGTCCCGTCCAGGTGTGCTTGAAGAACCCGGTCCACGACCACTTCTCTGGCATCAACCTGCCCGCCGGCGTCTCGGAGCTGAACGCCACCCAGGCGCTTCAGTTCGTGCGCCAGCGCCACGGCCTGCCGAACGGCGACTTCGACCGCGTGGTGCGCCAGCAGTACTTCCTGTCGGTCGAGGCGCAGCAGATCCTCTCAGCGGGCACGCTGCTCAACCCGGTCAAGCTGAACAACGTGATCGGCGCCATCGGCGGGTCGCTCGAGACCGACGCCGGCCTGAACATGCTCAACCTTGCGATGCAGCTCAAGGGGCTGCGCGGCTCGGGCATCCACTCGGCGACCATCCCGCTCGGGAACCCGTCGACGTCGATGGTGCCGCTGCACGGCGTGCAGTCGTCGGTCGACAACATCGACACCGCGGCGCTGCCGGACTTCTTCGACACCGTGAACGGCGAGCCGACGACGGCCCAGCGCGTCGCGGCGGCGAAGCCCGCGGCGCCTGGCTCGGTCACGGTGGACGTGCTCAACGGTGCCGGCACCGCGCACGGGTCCAGCGACGCTCTGGCGACGTTCAAGTCGCTGGGCTTCCAGACCGGCCAGCCCGCCGACGCCGTGATGACCAAGACGACGACGATCTACGTGCCGAACGGCCAGGAGGCGCAGGCGAAGGCCGTGCTCCAGTACCTGCCGGGCGCCACGATCGCCACCACGGCGCAGTACACCACGGTCACCGTGGTGCTCGGCACGGACGGCAAGATGCCGAGCGCGACCCCGCCGGCAGCCCCGCCCGCGGCGACCGCCCCCGCGACGACGGCGCCGCCCGCCTCCACGCCGGCGGCCACGCCCGCAGCACCACCTGCGTCGACCCCGGCTGCCACGCCGGCACCGTCCGCGCCTCCGGGCACCAGCAACTACAGCACGGCGACCTGCATCAACTGACGCTCCCACAGCGCGTCGGTGCCCCGGGCTAGGGTCACCGCCATGCCGACCCTGAGCCTGCGCGTGCTGCCCGACCGGTTCGTCGTGGGGCATCTGCCCGCCGCGACGTTCCCCGAGGACGACGAGTGGGTCGCGCTGGTGCGTGCGCCCGAGGGCTTGACGGTGGTCGCCCACGCGTCTCCTTTCGGCCACGACGGGGAGCGCTGGGCGGGCGTCTACGGCGACGCGCACGGGCTGGACGTGCCGGGCATGCTCGCGTCCGTCGTCGGCCCGCTCGGCGAGGCGGGGGTGCCCGTGTTCGTGGCCTCCACGTTCCACGCGGACCTGGTGCTGGTCCCGGAGGACCGCCTCGCGGCGGCGGTCGACGTGCTCACCGACGCGGGGCACCGCGTCGCGGGGCCGAGGGCCTGAGCAGCCTCACGCCCTCGGCTCGCCGAGGCCGATCGTGATGACGCGCTCGGGGTGGACGCGGATCATTGCCTCCTGGCCCTCGCCCGCGGCGATCGCCTCGCCCCAACCGCGGATCTCCACGCACCGGGGCCGCCACGGGTGGATCGAGGCCAGGTCGTCCACCACGAACGCGACCCGGCCGTTGGCGCGCACGTTGTGGAACTTGTGGGTCGCCTCCGGGCGGCGGCCCCCGATGTCGATCGTGTCGGTGGCCGGGTTGTACCGGAACCCCACGGGGCTGTTCTGCAGCGTCCCGTCCGGCCGCTGGGTGGCCAGCCGCCCCAGGTGCTGGCTGGCGAGGTAGGCGATCTGGACGTCGGTGAACACGCTCACGGGTTCTCCTTCGGGCCTGGCGGGGCGCGCGCCCTACTCTGCCTCCATGGTGCGCGTGGTGCTCATGTGCGGCCCGGCGGGCTCGGGGAAGTCGACGTACGCGCGCGGGCTCGAGGCGGCGGGGTTCGCGCGGCTGTCGATCGACGAGGCCACGTGGGCGGCCGGCCACCGGCAGCAGCCGCTGGCCGAGCCCGTCCGGCAGGCGTTCGAGCAGCAGGTCCGCGAGCGCCTGGTCGCGATGGTCGAGGCGGGACGCGACGTCGTCGTCGACCTGTCGTTCTGGTCGCGGCGCATGCGCGACGACTACCGCGGGCTGCTCGCCGCGTCGGGCGTGGTGCCCGAGACCGTGTACCTGGCGACGCCGCGGGAGGTGGTCCTCGACCGCGTCGCCCGCCGCGACGGCGCCACCGCGAACGAGGTGCAGCTCGACCCGGAGACGGCCGCGCTCTACTTCGACCACTTCGAGCCGCCGACGCCTGACGAGGGCCCGCTGACCGTGGTCGTCACGCCGGCTGCGGCGCTCCGAGAAGCCTGAGGCTGTTGGCCCAGAGGGCGTCGAGCTGGGCCGGGTCGTTGAACAGCTTGGCGAACAGCACCAGGCCCTCGAGCTGCGCGACCACCGAGCGAGCCGAGGCGGCCGTGTCCAGGGGGGCGAGCTCGCCCGCCTCGACGGCCTCGCGGAGCGCCGCGCCGATCATGTCCACCTGCTCGTCGAAGATCTTCTGCAGGTGCGCCGCCATCTCGCCGCCGTCCGAGCCGACCTCGAGCGCGAGGTTGCCGAACAGGCAGCCCACCACGGAGCCGGTGCCGCTCAGCGAGTCGGTCTGCATCTCGGCGGTCAGGTCGAACACGCCCCGCAGCCGCTCCAGCACGGGTCCGCCGGCGGCCAGGAGCCGCTGCCACTGGCCCCGCTGCCACTCCCAGTGCTCGTCGATCACCGCGACCGCGAGCGCCTCCTTCGACTCGAAGAAGTAGTAGAAGGAGCCCTTCTGGACCCCGGCGTGCCGGGCGATCTCGGCGACGCCGACGGCGGCGTAGGGCCGCCGGCTGAAGAGCTCGAGCGCAGCGGCGACCAGGCGCTCGCGGGCATCCGACGTCCGTCCCATGCGCGAAATTCTAGACCGGTCGACTACTGGAATAGTTGACCGACCGTCTAGGTTGAGACGACCATGAACAACACACAGAAGGTCGCCGTGATCACCGGCGCATCGCAGGGCATCGGCGCGGCGCTCGTCACCGCCTACCAGCACCTCGGCTACGCCGTGGTCGCCAACTCGCGCAGCATCGCCCCTGCCTCGACGGACACCCTCGAGACGGTGGCGGGCGACGTCGCCGACCCGGCAGTCGCCGACCGCATCGTCGCCACCGCCCTGGAGCGGTTCGGCCGCGTGGACACCCTCGTCAACAACGCGGGCATCTTCGTCGCCAAGCCGTTCGTCGACTACTCCGCCGAGGACTACGCCAACGTCAAGGCCACCAACCTCGACGGGTTCTTCCACCTGACCCAGAACGTGGTGCGGCAGCTGCTCGCCCAGGGCGACGGCGGCCACGTCGTCAGCGTCACCACCACCCTGGTCGAGAACCCGACGTCCAAGGTGCCGTCCGCGCTCGCGTCGTTGAGCAAGGGCGGTGTCGCGGCGGCCACCAAGTCGCTCGCGGTCGAGCTCGCCGGCCAGGGCGTGCGCGTCAACGCCGTCTCCCCCGGCATCATCCGCACCCCGCTGCACGCCCCCGAGACGCACGAGTTCCTCGCGGCGCTGCACCCGGTGGGCCACATGGGCGACATCGACGACGTCGTGCGCGGCGTCGTCTACCTCGAGCAGGCGCCGTTCGTGACGGGCGAGTTCCTGCACGTCGACGGCGGCCAGAGCGCCGGCAACTGACCACCACCACGCACCGAGGAGCAGCCATGACCGAGAACCTCACCGCACCCGCCGTCGAGCAGCGCGTGCGCACCCTCCTGGACCGCTGGGCCGCCGGCATCGCCGAGCGCCGTCCGGACGACGTCGCGGCGCTGTTCACCGCCGACGCCCTGTTCCAGGGCTTCGACCCGGCGCCCGGGTTCGGGCGGGAGGCCGTCGCGGGTTACTACGCCAAGCAACCCGTCGGCCTGACGGCCGAGTACGAGCTGCTCTCGGTGCGCGAGGCCGGGGACGCCGTGATCGTCTACGCGCACGTCGTCTTCCACCGGCCCGACGGCGACGTGCCCGTCTACCTGACGGCGGTCGTGGAGCAGGCCGACGGCGCGTGGGCGCTCAGCCACTACCACGTGTCCCGGATCAGCCAGGCGTGACCTCGGCGGCCGCCGTCGTCGGGCTGTTCGCGAGAGCGACGCACCCGACGACGGCAGCCGCGATCGCGACGAATGCCGCAGGCGCCCACCCGGCGCGCACGCCGTCGCCCAGCACCAGCACGCCGACGACGCCGGGCACCACCACCTCGACGACGGCCACGACTGCCGCGACGGCGCCGACCCTCCCGCTCTCGAGCGCGCGCAGGTACCCGGCGATCCCGACGGCGGCGGACACGGCGAGCGCCACCAGCAGCACCGGCTGCCAGAGCGGGCCGGCCTCGACGGCCCGCGCGGCCACCGCGGCGCCCGAGTAGCCGAGCCCTGAGAGTCCTGCGACAAGCCATGCGGGGCCGCGCCGGTAGGTGGCGAGCAGGCCCAGGGCCAGCGCGACGACCGCCGCGAGCATCGCGGACGAGAACCCGCCGGGTGCCCGCCGGGCCGGCTCGTCCCCCGCCGCGACGGTGACCACGACCAGCGCGGCCACCACGCCCCCGGCCACCCACGCGTCGGCGACCCGGAGCGGCACCCGCAGCACGCGCGGGGCCGCGAGCACCACCACCACGAGCGACGCCGCCACGATGCCCTGCACGACGAACAGCGGCAGGCGCGCGAGCGCCACGAGCGAGACGACCCCGGCGACGCCCTCGAGCACCAACCCCGCGACCGCCAGCGGCGTCAGGATCACGGCGAGCCCGGTCGCCCGGCGCGCCGCCACGGCCTGCAGCAGCGTGGCGACGCCGTACCCGACGCTCGCGAAGACGGCAGCGAACAGGGCCCACGTCATGGTCGGGCCGCCGTCTGCGTCATCGGGTCAGTGTGACATCGCAGAACACGCCCACCTCCCGGAACACGACGCGCGCGGCGACGGTTGACCCGGGCATGAGCGAACCCGTGCGTGTCGATGTCTGGTCCGACGTCCAGTGCCCCTGGTGCTACATCGGGAAGCGGCGGTTCGAGCAGGCCGTCGCCCGCACGGGTGTGGACGTCGAGGTGACGTACCACTCGTTCGAGCTGTCCCCCGACACCCCTGTCGACTACGCCGGCACGCCCGTGCAGTACCTCGCCGAGCGCAAGGGGCTGCCGCTGCCGCAGGTCGAGCAGATGATCGACCGCGTCACGAGCATCGCCGCGTCGGTGGGCCTCGACTATGACTACGACCACATGCACCAGACCAACACGGTGAAGGCTCACGAGCTGCTGCACTACGCCAAGGCCCGAGGCCGCCAGGCCGAGATGAAGGAGGCGCTGCTGCGCGCCTACTTCATCGACGGCGGGCACGTGGGCCGCGTCGCCGACCTCGCCGACCTTGCCGCCGGCCTGGGCTTCGACCGGGACGACGTCCTCTCTGCACTCGAGGCCGGCACCTACACGGCGGCCGTCAAGGCCGACGTCGCGCAGGCCGCCGCGCTGGGCATCCACGGCGTGCCGTTCTACGTCTTCGAGGACAAGTACGGGGTCTCGGGCGCGCAGGAGCCGGACATGTTCGCCCAGGTGCTGGAGCTGGTGGCCACCGAGAAGGCCGCCGACGGCGCGGTGTCCGCATGAGCGGCTTCATGATGCTGGGCGACGGCGCGGCCGCCGCCTGCGAGGGGGACGCGTGCCTGCTGCCGGGCGCGGTCGCCGCAGCTGATCCCGGAGCCGCCGAGGAGGCCACGCGCGTCGACGAGCCCGAGCCCGCCGACGCCCCTACCGTGGGGCGATGACGTCCGTCCGGCAGGTCCAGGTCACGTTCGACTGCGCAGACCCCGAGCGGGTCGCCCGCTTCTGGTGCGAGGTGCTGGGATACGTCGTGCCGCCCCCGCCGCCCGGGTTCGGGTCGTGGGACGACTTCAGCAAGTCCCTCCCGCCCGAGAAGCAGGGGTCGGCGTTCGCGTGCGTCGACCCCACCGGCGTCGGCCCTCGGCTGTTCTTCCAGCGCGTGCCGGAGGGCAAGGTCGTCAAGAACCGCGTGCACCTCGACGTGCGCGTGGGCACCGGGATGGTGGGCGAGGAGCGCCTCGCCGCGCTCGAGGCCGAGTGCGAGCGCCTGGTCGCGCTCGGGGCCAGCAAGTTCCGCGTGCTGCTCGCCGACGGCTTCGAGGAGTCCGTCATCGTGATGCAGGACGTCGAGGGCAACGAGTTCTGCCTGGACTGACCTGCGGCGCGGCATTCACAAACTCGTCACATCAATCTGGCCGCGGCACTCCACAACCTCGTCGTGAGGCGCGTCTCTAGGGGGCAAGACCCACTTGTCCACGAACCTGGAGGTCCACCGTGACCAGCACGACCCAGAGCAAGAAGATGCGGATCGCCACGATCACGCTCGCAGGTGCCGGCATCGCCGTCACCGGCGCCGGGATGGCGTTCGCCGCACCGGGGCACTCCGACGACGCGACCGTCGCCGCGAAGGAGAAGGCGGCGATCGCGGCCGACGCGAACGGGCTCCCCGCGGGCTACACGTCGGCCGAGTACGCCGCGTTCGCGAAGTCCGGCTACTCGGGCGAGGACCTGGCGCACCTCGAGAAGGTGTGGAACCTGGACGCGACGCACACCAAGGCCCAGGCCGGCAAGCTGCTGCTCGCGGGCAAGCAGCTGCCCTTCGCCCCGGGCACCTACACGGCGGCCGCGCCGTCGGCCACCCAGGAGTCGGACTACGAGGCGGCCATCAATGCCGGCTACAGCTCCGGTGACATCGCCAAGCTCCAGACCATCTGGCACCTCGACTACCTGCAGACCAAGGCGCACCTTGGCGACCTGGTGCTCAAGGGGCAGACTGTGCCCGTCCAGCCCTCCGGCTTCGCTGAGGTCAACGCCCAGCCGCAGCTGACCCCGGCGCAGGCGAAGGCCGCCGCCGCGAAGAACGCGGCCGCCGCGGCCGCCGCCACGCTGGCGAAGTGACCGTGCGCCCGGCATCGTGGCCGATCGCTCAGGAGGGAAGGATCGACGTGCTGACCCTGCGGACGGGGTTCGAGATCGAGCTGCTCGCGCCGGCCGGTGGTGACCGGCAGGTGCTCGCGGAGGAGCTGGCGTCCCGCTACGGCGGCCACGTGCAGCGGTCGTTCCACACCGACAGCGAACCGTCCACGGTGCCGGGCGTCGGGGTGTTCAGGCACCTGTCGCCGGCGTTCGACGTCACCGACGCCGGTGGCAGGCCCGTGGCCCGCCTGGTCGACGACATCACCATCGAGGCGTTCCAGGTCGCCACCCGCACCGACGCCGGGCACCGCGGGTGGTATCGGATCCTGTGCGACGACGCCCGCCTGCTGCGCCTCATCGAGCGGTACACCGACCCGCGGGCACCGATCGAGACGGTGCTCGCCCCGGTCGCGCGGCTGTACGACACCCGGGTCGACCTGGTCGGCGGGGCGGCCCGCGTCGACGACAGGACGGGCGCGACCGTCGCCGTCGCGATGCCCCTGCCCGCCGGACGCGAGCGCCCGTGCGAGATCATCACGCCGCCGCTGGTGACCGACCACGAGGCAGCGCTCGACGCGCTCCTGGCCCCGGCCCGTGACCTGGGGTTCACGGTCCCGCTAGAGTCCGCGGTCCACGTGCACGTGGACGGCTCGCCGTTCCGCGAGGCGACGGCGTTCGCGAACCTGGTACGGCTGTTCGCCCACTGGCGCGAGCCGCTGTGGGAGCTGCTGGAGACGAACCCGGCGTGCCAGCGCCTGGCCCCGCCGCCGGAGGAGCTCGTGCGCGTCGTCGACACCAACCCCGACCTGACGTGGGCCGACCTGCGGGCCACGGCGCGCGCCGTCGGCGTCACCAAGTACGCCGACGTGAACCTGACCCAGCTGGTGGCCGACCGGCCGTACCGCGACACGCTCGAGGTCCGCATCCTGCCGGGCGACGACGACGCCGCGTCGATCGTCCGCCGTGCCGCCATCGTGGAGGGGCTGCTGATGCGCTGCCTCGAGGACCGGCCGATACCGCGCCCCGACCGCGTCGCGCCGCAGGACCGCGTGACCGCGCTGACGGCCCTCGCGGGCGCCGCGGAGGTGGCCGCGTGACCACCGCCCCGGTCCCCGTCGTGATCCCGTTCCCCGGTCGCGCCGCCGGGGCCGCCGAACCGGACCACGAGGTCGTCGCGCGCAGCCTCGACGAGCTGGTGCGCACGCACCTGCCCGGCCTGCTGCGCTACGCCAGCATCCTCACGGGCGACGAGCACACCGCCGCCGACCTGGTGCAGGAGGTGCTGCTGCGCGCCCACGTGCGCTGGCACCGCATCGCGCTGCTCGACCGCCCGGACCTCTACCTACGCCGCATGGTCACCAACGAGCACCTGTCGTGGCGCCGCCGCTGGCACGTGCGCACCATCCGCCCGGCGGCCGACGACGTGCTGGCCGCCCACGCGACGCCCGACGGCGACAGCACCCAGTCGATGGCCGACCAGGAGGACATGTGGCAGCGCCTTGCCGAGCTACCGCCGCGTCAACGAACCGTCCTCGTGCTGCGCTACTACGAGGACCTGTCCGACGCCGAGATCGCCACCGTGCTGGAGACCTCGGCGGCCACGGTCCGCTCCCACGCCTCGCGCGCCCTCGCTTCCCTGCGGCGCGCCGAACTGCCCTCCCTGGAGTCCCGATGAACGCCCCCCGCGCCGGCGAGATCCCCGCCGGCGACCTGACAGACCGCATCGAGGCCGCACTGCGCTCCCGCGAGCCGTCGTCCGGCTGGACCGCCTCGGCGGCCGACCGGATCGCCGCCTCGCTCGCGGCGGCGCGCTCGGAGACCGCCGCAGAGCCCGCGCGCGTCGTCCCGCTGCCCGCGCGGCATGCCGTGAAGATCGCCGCGACCGGCGCCGCCACCGCCGTGCTGGTGGGCGGCGTGGGCGTGGGCGTCGCGGCCGCCAACCCGTTCACCGGCTTCGCGGCCGGGGTCGAGAACGTGGCCGGGTCGGTGGGGCTGGACGTGTCGTTCATGCCCGCCGGGTACACGCGCGCGCAGTACGACGCGTTCTGGGGCGCCGGGTTCGCCGCCTCCGACGTCGACAAGCTCGCGTCGCTCTGGCACGTCGACGGCATCGCCGCCAAGGCGAAGGCGGGGCAGGCCGTGATCGACGGCACGGCGCTGCCGATCCAGCCGGACACGGCGGCCGCGGCGGCGGACGTCGCCGCCGCCGAGCTCACGGAGCGCGAGCAGACCGCCGTGCGCGAGTCCCCGTACACGCACGAGGCGATCGTCCGGCTCGAGGACCTGTGGCACCTCGACCCGATCGCCACGAAGGCGCGCCTGGGCGACCTGCTCCTTGCGCACAAGCCCGTCCCGGTCACGGCCGACGGCACCCTGGTCTCGGGCGGCAAGTAGGCGCCGGCGCGGCCGATGGCGCGTGCGGGCCTCCCGAGTCACGATGACGCCGGGGACGGGAGGCCCGCATGGACGTGCACGTCATCACCGAGACCGGGGTCCGCGACGCCGGCGTCGCCGACCTGCCCACGCTGCTCCAGCGGGACGACGGCGTGGTGTGGGTCGACGTGCCGGTGTGGGACGCCGACGCCGAGCGCGTGCTCACGGAAGTGTTCGGGCTGCACCCGCTGGCGGTGCGCGACTGCGCGGGCCGCAACCGGCTGCCCAAGGTGCACGCGTACCCGGACGTGCTGCTCCTGGTGCTGCACGCCCCCGAGGTGGGGCCCGGCGGGGCCGTGCACCAGGTCGAGCTGGACCGCGTCGTCGGGCCCAACTACCTCATCACGGTGCACGGGCCCACGGACCCCGACGTCGACCCCGGCTCGCCGCTGCGGGACACGCGCGAGGTGCTCGAGCGGATCCGGGCCGGGCGGCTGCACCCGCGCACGCCGTTCGACGTGTCGCACGCGATCGTGTCGACCATGACGCGCCGCATGGAGCGGTTCATCGAGGCGCTCGCCACCGAGGTGGACGTGCTGGAGCGCCGCGTGGCCGACGGCCCGCACACCAACCCCGAGCCGTTCCTCGACGAGCTGTTCCGCACCCGCCACGCCCTGCTTGCCGTCACCACCACGGCCAAGCAGACGGCCGAGATCTACCGCCGCGTCGAGCGCCTGTCCACCACGCACATGCCGGCGTCGTCGCGCCCGCTGGTCGGCGACCTGGTGGACCAGTTCGACCGCCTTTCCGGGCTGGCGTCGGAGGAGAAGGAGTACCTCCAGGGCGTCATCGAGTTCTACCGGACGCGCGCGGACACCAAGATGACGATCGCCGCCGAGCGGCTGGCCGTCATCGCCGTCGTGACGCTGCCCATCACGGCACTGACCTCGATCTTCGGCATGAACTTCATCGTCAACACGCACACCCGGCCCATCGAGCTGACGATCTCGCTGGTGGTCATGCTCGCCGGGTCCATCTGGCTTGTTGCCTGGGCGAAGCGTCAGGGCTGGTGGTGACCTGGCCGGTCCCTGTAGCGTCCGGGGCGAGCCGAGAGGAAGGTCGACGTTGACCATCGAGACGCCGCAGACCATCCGCGGGATCCTGGTGCTGCACGCCGGCGACGACGTCGCCGTCGCCACCCGGGACCTCGCACCGGGCGACACGGTGCGGGCCGGCGACGCCGACGTGGCCGTGCGGGGATCCGTGCCGCGCGGGCACAAGGTCGCTCTCACCGACGTCCCCGCGGGCGGCGAGGTGCACAAGTACGGTCAGGTGATCGGCGTGGCCACCGCCCCGATCCGCGCCGGCGAGCACGTCCACACGCACAACCTGGCGTTCGAGCCCGGCCACCGCGAGCACCAGCTCGGCGGGTCGCCCACGCCCCTCGCCGTGCCGGAGGGCCCCCGGCCCACGTTCCGCGGCTTCCGTCGCGCGGACGGCCGCGTCGGCACCCGCAACTACGTCGCGATCCTCACGTCGGTGAACTGCTCGGCGTCGACCGCGAAGATGATCGCCGCGCAGTTCACGCCCCAGGTGCTGGCCGAGTACCCGAACGTCGACGGCGTCATCGCGCTCACGCACCAGTCCGGCTGCGGCCTGGTGCCCACCAGCGAGGGCGGCCGGATCCTGCTGCGCACGCTGCGCGGGTACGCCGCCCACCCCAACATCTCCGGTCTGCTGGTGCTGGGGCTCGGGTGCGAGATGGTGCTGACCGAGCAGCTGACCACGCCCGACGGGTCCGGGGTGTTCATCGGGATGCCCGGCGTCGGCACGCCGCCGCCGCCCGAGGACCCGGTGCTGGCCGACCTCCCGGCCGACACGCTCGTCGAGTCGCTCACGATCCAGGAGTCCGGCGGGGTGCGCCCCGCGGTCGCGGCGGGCGTCGCCGCCGTACGCCGCATGCTGCCCGTCGTGAACGAGCGCGAGCGCACCGACTGCGACGTCTCCGAGCTGGTGCTGGCCCTCAACTGCGGCGGGTCGGACGGCTACTCCGGCATCACCGCGAACCCGGCCCTCGGCTGGGCGTCCGACCGCCTCGTCGCCTACGGAGCGACGTCGGCGCTCGCCGAGACGCCCGAGGTGTACGGCGCCGAGCACCTGCTCACCCGTCGCGCCACCCGGCCCGACGTCGCCCAGCGGCTGCTGGACCGCATCGCCTGGTGGGAGGACTACACGCGGGCCGGCGGCGGCAGCATGGACAACAACCCCTCGCCGGGCAACAAAGCCGGCGGCCTGACCACCATCCTCGAGAAGTCGCTCGGCGCCGTGGCCAAGGGCGGCCACGCCGACCTCGCGGCCGTGTACGAGTACGCGGAGCGGATGGCCGCGCACGAGGGCTTCGTGTTCATGGACACCCCCGGCTACGACCCCGTCTCGGTCACCGGGCTGGTGGCCGGCGGCGCGAACGTCGTCGTCTTCACCACGGGCCGCGGATCGGTGTTCGGGTGCCGCCCGACGCCGTCGGTCAAGGTGGCCACCAACACGCCCATGTACGCGGCGATGGCCGACGACATGGACGTGAACGCGGGCCGCATCGTCGACGGCACCGCCACCCTGGAGCAGGTCGGTCAGGAGATCTTCGACCTGATCCTCGCCGTGGCCTCCGGGGCCAGGCCCGCGTCCGAGGAGCTCGAGATCGCGGGCCTGACCATCGGCACCGAGGAGTTCATCCCCTGGCACGTCGGGGCGGTCATGTGACCGTCAGTCGTCGCGCGACTCCTTGACGCGCGCGACCAGCTGGGTCGGGTTCACGAACCGCAGCGCCACCACCAGGATCACCAGCATCGTCACCGTGTACATGACGGCCATGGCCGAGATGAGCTGGCGCGCCTCCCCGCCTCCCGCCGACGTCATCGCGCGGTAGATCGACACCACGAGCGTGTCGGAGCCCGGCCCGGAGACCAGGAACGTCAGCTCGAACATGCCGACGGTCCGCACGAGCACCAGGATGCTGGCCGCGAGGATCCCGGGGATCAGTAGCGGCGCGAGCACGCGCGTGAACACCTGCCGGATCGAGGCGCCGCACATGCGCGCCGCCGACTCGACCGACGGGTTGATCTGCTCGATGAACGGCGTCATCGTCAGGATCACGAACGGTACGGACGGCACGAGGTTCACCAGCACCACCGCCGCGACCGTGCGGCCCAGCCCGAACGCGTACATGACCGTCGCGAGCGGGATGCCGTAGGTGATGGGCGGCATGAGGATCGGCAGCAGGAACAGCCCCATGACCAGCTTCTTGCCGGGGAAGCTGCGCCGGGCCAGCACGTACGACGCCGGCACGCCCAGCAGCACGGAGATCACGACGACGGCGAGCGCGACGCCCACCGTCACCCCGATGACCTGCCCGAGCTCGAAGCGGTCCCAGGCCCCCGAGTACCAGGTGCGGGTCCACTCGACGGGGGCCCACGTGTCGAACCACTGCTTGCCGAACGAGTCGACGACGACGGTGACCAGGATCCCGAGCAGGAACACCAGGAACACGGCCATGCCAGCCCAGACGAACCACGTGGACGGCGACGCGACGAGCGAGCGCTCGCCCGGGAGCGTGCCCGCGCGACGACGCGAGCGGGCGGGTGCGGGTGCGGTGGTGGCCATCAGCCCTTGCCTCCTGTCGATCCCTTGTACAGCAGCGAGCGCCACGCGAACACGATCGCGACGACCACCAGCTCCACCACGCCCATGAGCAGCGCGATCGTGGAGGCCATCGGGTAGTCGAGCTGCTCGCCGAACGAGCGGTACGCCATGAGCGCCATGACGCGGGTGGTGCCACCCGGGTCGCCCACGAGGCGGGCGGACGGGAACACCGAGAACGCCAGCACGAACGTGAGGATGAACGTGGTGGCCAGCCCGGGGGCGAGCAGCGGCAGCACCACCTTGCGGAACCGCGACCACCACCCCGCCCCGAGCGTGCGGGCGGCCGCCTCGAGCGAGGGGTCGATGCCGGACAGGTACGAGCTGACCAGCAGGAACGCGAACGGGAAGCCCGTGATGATCAGCGAGAACATCACGCCGAGATAGTTGTTCACGAGCTTGAGGGGCTCGTCGATCAGCCCGATCGCCTCGAGGGCCCGGTTGATCCAGCCCTGGCGCCCCGCGAAGATCAGCAGGCCCTGCGCCGTGAGCACGGTGCCGAGCGTGATGGGCAGCACCAGCATCGACGAGAGCAGGCGCTTGCCGCGGAACCGGCGGCGCAGCACCATCGCCACGGGCACGGACAGCACCACGTTGAACAGCGCGGCCGGGACGGCGAGCCGCATGGTGATCCACACGGAGTCGCGCACGAACGGGTCGCCGAAGAACGCGAGGTAGTTGGCGAAGACGCCGCCGCCCCACTTCTGCACGGTGGCCGCCGTGGGCTGGAACGTCAGCCCGATGCCGTAGGCGAACGGGTAGACGAACAGCGCGATCGTGAACAGCAGCGCCGGCAGCACGAGCATGAGCAGCGGGTCGATGCCCCGCTCCGCGAGGCGGTGGCGCAGGCTCGCCGTCGAGCGGGGGGCGCTCATACGAGCACCCGTTCGCGGGCACCGGAGTCGTCGCCCGCGGAGGCGAGCTGCTCGGCGAACACGAGCACGCGGGCAGCGCGCGCCGTGAGCGTGATGCGCTGGCCGGGCTCCGGGCACGTCGCGGTCCGCACGTGGAAGGTGCGGCCGTCGTCCGTGGTGGCAGACACCGCGAACTCGCGCCCGTGGTACTCGACGACGGCGACCGTCGCGTCCAGGGCGTTGCCGTCCCGGACGGCGTCGGCGCCGTCGGCGACCACGAGGTCGTCCGGGCGGACCGCGACTCGCACGGCCTCCCCCGCGGCCAGCGACCCGACCGGCGTGCCGGTCATGGCCACGCCGCCGAGGTCGACCGTGGCGACCCCGCCCTGGACCGAGGCGAGCGTGCCCGGCACCAGGTTGCGGTAGCCCATGAAGTCGGCCACATGCCAGTTGCGCGGGTGGTCGTAGAGCTCGTCGGGCGTGCCGATCTGCTGCACGTGGCCCTCGCGCAGCACCACCAGACGGTCGGCGAGCGAGAGCGCCTCCTCCTGGTCGTGCGTGACGTAGATGGTGGTGAGCCCGAGCGTCTGGTGCAGACGGCGGATCTCGGTGCGCATGTCCAGGCGCAGCTTGGCGTCGAGGTTGGACAGCGGCTCGTCCATGAGCACGAGCGACGGCTCCAGCACCACCGCGCGGGCGATCGCCACACGCTGCTGCTGGCCGCCGGACAGCTGGCCCGGAAGCTTCTTGGCGTGCTGCTCGAGCTTGACCAGGGCGATGGCCTCGCGCACGCGGGCCGCGGCCTCGGCCTTGGGCACGCCGCGCATCTGCAGGCCGAACGCGATGTTCTTCTCGACGGTCAGGTGCGGGAACAGGGCGTAGCTCTGGAACACCATGCCGAAGCCGCGCTTCTCGCTCGGCAGCGTGTCGATGCGGCGGCCGTCGAGCAGGATCTGGCCGTGCGTGAGCGGCAGCAGGCCGGCCAGGCAGTTCAGTGCGGTCGACTTGCCGCACCCCGACGGCCCCAGCAGGGCGATGAACTCCCCCGCCTTGACGGTCAGGTCGAGCCCGGACAGGGCGGCGTTCTCGCCGAAGCTGCGGCCGACGCCGCGCAGCTCGAGCGACTCGAAGGTGGTGGCGCTGATCGCCATCGTGACGACCTCCTCAGGTCTGCGGGGGTGGGGGGTCTCGACGGGCTCGACCACCAGGCCGGCGACGACCGCCGGTGGTCGAGCCCGTCGAGACCCGCGCTCGGCTTACTTGGCCTGGTACTTGCCCGCGCCGACCTCGCGGTCCCAGGTGTCGAAGGCCTTGACCATGTCGGCCGGGGCCAGCGGGGTCTCCTTCGGCATCTGCTCGATCAGCGTGTCGAACCAGTCGCGCTGGTACTTGGTGATCGCGTCCTGCGTGTCCTGCGGCGCCTTGTCGAGGGTGGCGCCCTTGACCGCCGGGCCCGGGTAGAAGTAGCCGTGGTCGTAGGCCTTGGCGTTCTGCTCCGGCGTGAGGATGTCCTGGAGCAGCAGCAGGATCGCGGAGATCTTGTCGGCGCTCTGGCCCTTGGGGATGGCCGCGTAGTGCGCGTCGGTGACCCACGTGAAGTCGTCGAAGTGGGCCGCCTTGATGGTGTTCGGCTCGGTGCCCTCGATGCGCGGGTTCATGTCCCAGCCGGTCGTCGTCGGGATCATCGACCACGTGCCGTCGGCCATGTTGGTGATGACCTGGCCGGTGCCCGTCGGGTAGTTGTCGACGTACTGGCCCAGCTCCTTGAGGTAGGCCCACGTCTTGTCCCAGCCGTTGACCGGGTCCTTCGGGTCCTTGTCGCCCAGCATGTAGGGCAGGCCCATGATGAACGTGCGGCCCGGGCCGGAGTTCGCCGGGCGGGCGTAGCCGAACTTGCCGGGGTGGGTCTTGGCCCACGCGAGGAGCTCCTGCGGGTTGTGCGGCACGTCGGCGTCGGCGACGTCCTTGGGGTTGTACTGCAGCAGCGGGCCCGACGGGTAGTACGTCACGACGACGCCGTAGTCCTGCGCGAGGTCCTGCATCTTCTGCGCGGGGTCGAGGTAGTTCTTCATGTTCGACAGCCGGTCGCCGTAGTCCTTGACGATCGGGATCCACATGTTGTTCTGGATGCCGGCCGAGAGGCCGTCGTTGCCCGTGAGCACCAGGTCGACCTGCAGGTTGCCGGAGTCGACCTGCGGCTTGACGACGCCGGTGACGTCGGGGGCGCCACCGGTCTCCCACTTCACGGACGAGATGATGTCGGGGTGCTTCTTCACGAAGTCGTCGACCATCGGGCCCGTGAGCTTCTGGTTGCCGGCGACGTCGAGGATGTCGAGCGTGACCGGCTTCGACGGCTTGGCGGGCACGTCGGCGGAGCTCGACGCGGCGGGCGCCGGGCTGCCCGTCGACGGCGGCGCGCACGCCGTGACCGTCAGCGCCAGGCCGATGACGCCGACGGCGGCGACGGCCCGGAGGCGGGGCGAGGTGGTGGAGCGCATGGAAGACCTTCACTTTCTCCGGCGACGGTGCCGGACTCTGCGACGGACCTGCTGTCAGCTTCTGGGCTCCGCCGTCGATGCCCTGATGACCAGCTCGACGGCGAGGATGTGGGGTGGTGCGCCGGGACCCGCAGTGTGCGGGCGGCCCTCGATGGCGCCGGTCAGGATGTCGACGGCCCGCCGGCCGAGGCGCGTGTTGGACACGCGCACGGTGGTGAGCGCGGGCGAGAGCAGCGTGGCGACGGTCGAGTCGTCGAACCCGACCACGGAGAGGTCGCGCGGCACGTGCACGCCCCGGTCGCGGGCCCGGCCGAGGATGCCGGCGGCCATGACGTCGTTGTGCGCGACGACGGCGCTGGCGCCGCACGCGACGGCGAGGTCGGCGGCCGCGGCGCCCCCGGAGTAGTAGGGCGGGAACGACCCGAGCTCGACCAGCTCGACGTCGCCCAGGCGTTCGGCGGCGGCGCGCAGCCCGAGCACGCGCTGCCTGCCCGACCGGGACGCGACGGGCCCGGCTGCGACGGCGATGCGCCGGTGGCCCAGCGCCCGCAGGTGGGCCACCACCTGGGCGGCGCCGTCGGCGTCGTCGGCGGTGACGGCCGGCAGGCCGGGCACGTAGCGGTTCGCGAGCACCGTGGGGGTGTCGCCGACCATGGCCCGGACGGTGTCGTCGTCGCTGCGCGACGAGGCCAGCACCAGGCCGTCCGTCCGACGCCGCAGGACGGCGACGAGGCCCGGCTCGTTCTCCGGCTCCTCCTCGGAGTCGGTGACGATCACGGAGTAGCCCGCGGCCCGGGCGCGCGCCTCGACGGCCTTGACGATGGCGGTGAAGAACGGGTTCTCGAGGTCCGGCACCACCAGCCCGATCGTGGAGGTGCGGCCGATGCGCAGGCTGCGCGCCACGGGGTTGGGGCTGTAGCCGAGCTCCGCGGCTGCCGCCTGGACGCGCTCGCGCGTGGCGCGGGCGACCTGGTCGGGCGAGGCCAGGGCGCGCGAGACGGTCGAGACCGACACGCCCGCTCGGCGTGCCACCTCGGCGGCGCCTGTCATCCGTGCCCCCCGTCCGTGCGGCCTCGTCGCCGCGACGGCCCGCTCCGTCGCGGGCCGCGCACATCCTGCAATCGTTCGCAGGATTGTGTCAAGCGTCACACGGCGAACGCGCAGCAGCGGGCGAGGACCTGGCTGGGATCGATTGCACGCAGACACACCAAGGCCCCGGTCCGCGCTCGTCGCGCGCCCGGGGCCTTGATAGCCGTCCCACAGCCCCACCGTCGCGGGGCGCCCGTCCTCCTCACCGTCGCGAGGAGGCGGTCGCGAGACCCACCCGTGCTCCGAGCCGTGGCTCGGGGCCCGCGCGCGCCGGCCGTGACCGGTGCCCGTCGAACCTGGGCCGCCCACCGCCGCCAGCCGGCCGAGCCGACGGTCCCCGGGCCCGGCACATGGCCAGACGACCTCGGAGAAGCAGGTCTTCCCGCCACCCTTGTCTTGACCAGGGCCGGGCGTCCCGTCTCCGGGCCGCCCTGCGGGCTGTCGTTTCCCGGTCCGGGGAGCGACAAGAAGAACTCTGCCAAACCGTGCGCCTTCGTGCTGCCCGGTGTCCGCGCGGCGGCCGCTGCGCTGGCGCCGGACGGCGTTTGCGCAGGTCAGCCGGCCTCGGCCTGCGCGACGACCTGTTCCATCGCTGCCCGGCAGCGGGCCATCAGGTCGGCGGCGGCCTCCGGGCCGTCGCCTGTCGGGCGCTGCGCCTCGAGGATCGTCAGCCGGAACGGCGGGCGGCGTCGCCACCACGGCCGGCGCCCGTAGGTGAGCACCATCGGCACGACCGGCACGCCCAGCCGGCACGCGTAGGTGAACGCTCCGTGGCGGAACGGGCGCAGCGTGCGGTCGTACGGGATCAGCTCGCCCTCCGGGTAGAAGTGCACGGCCTCGCCCGCCCGGATGCGGGCCCGGACCACGGGCTCGAACGCGGCGTGCTGCTCGGGGGTGCGCGGCACCTCGACGGACCCGAGGTGGCGCACCAGGAACCCGGCGACGGGCAGCTCGAAGTTCTCCGCCTTGGCGGTGAACGTCACGCGGCGCCGCGCCTGGCCGGCCACCATGCCGCAGTCGAGGTAGTGCACGTGGTTGGCCACGGTCACGAGGCCGCCGCGCACCCCGTCGAGGTGCTCGCGCCCCGTCACGCGCAGGCCGTGCACCACGGCCACCCACACGCGCAGCACCGCGACCGCGAAGTCGAACAGGGCGGCGTCGGCCCGTCCCCGCACGCGCGGGAGCGGGAGGCGGCCCTCGCGGTCGTCAGTGCTCATACGCCGCATCCTCGTCGTCGGGCCAGGGCTCGGTGTCGTCGCCGCCGGCGGGCGCGCGGCCCTCCACGAGTGCGGCGTGGTGGTCGACGACGGCCTGGCGGAGCATCGCCTCCAGCTGGGTGACGCTCGCGTCGAGGCCGTAGGCGCGGGCCGACTCGGCGTACACGCGACCCATCCGGGCGCGCTCGGCGTCGTCGTCGAGCCAGCCGTCGATCGCCCGGGCAAGGGCCTTGGCGTCCCCGGCGCGGAACAGGCTGCGCTCGTCGAGCGCGAACTGGCCCGTCGCCGAGTGGTGCGAGTCGCTGATCACCGGCACCAGGCCGGTCGCGATGGCCTCGAGGCAGCCGATGGCCTCGATCTCGGCGTCGGCGGCGTGGACGTAGAGGTCGCTGGCGGCGAGGAGGTCCTGCAGCTCGTCCTGCGGGTAGAAGCCGATCTGCGGCGGCAGCGCGAGCGATGCCCCCTGGTGCGCCAGCTTCTTCTCGAGCGGGCCGCGCCCCGCGAGCACCAGCTGGATCCGGTCGGCGTACCGGGAGCGGCGGACGGCCTCGATGAGCAGGTCCTGGCGCTTCTCGACCGAGAGGCGCCCGGTCATCATCACCACGAACGGCGCGCCCGGGTCGTCCCGGTGCGCCCGCACGCGGGGGCGGAAGCTGGGGTCCACGCCGTTGGATACCACGTGCAGCTCGGCGTCGTACCCGTGGTCGCGCAGCTCGCCGGCGATGAACCGGGAGGGGCAGTGCACGTGGCCGAACCGGTTGAACATCGGCCGGAACAGCGCGTACAGGGCGTCGTTCAGCGGGCCGACGTGCCCCAGCCGGAAGCTCGACGTGATGTTCTCCGGCTGCACGTGGAACGCGCCGGTGGCGGGCACCCCCAGCCGGTCCGCCAGCAGCGTGGTGCGCCGCCCGAGCCAGAAGGGCGACATCACGTGCACGACGTCGGCCCAGCCCAGCGCGTCGCGGAGCACGGCGTCGTCCGGGCGCGCGAGCCGCATGCCCTGCCGGGCGATGATCCCGTTGAAGCCGGCGATGCCCAGCGGGTCGAGCGGGTAGCGGCCCACGCCGTCGTCGGGCACGTCCAGGCCGAGCGCGTCCGCGCGCACGGTGGCCGCGCGCACCTCGTGCCCCCGCTCCAGCAGCGCGTGCGCGAACCGGCGGGCTGACACGGTCGTCCCGTTGTTGGCATCGTCGAACAGGTCGATGGCAAGGAGGACGCGCACGCCGTCACGCTACGTGAACGCCCAGCCCAGCGCGGTGCTGCCACACCGCATCGATCGGTGCACGGGCGCGAACCGGCGACACCCGCCGGGCACAAAGGCGCCCCGCCCACCCCGCGGCCGTGGGCTGCACGAAGACTTGACGGACCCGTCGGCCACCACCCGGAGGCGTCCCATGACTCCTGAGGTCATCTCCGTCCTCGTCCTTGCCGCGCTGTTCGTCATCGCGACCGTGCGCAACGTCCACCTCGGCGCGGCGGCCCTCGCGGCCTCCTGGCTCGTGGGCACCCTCGTGTTCGGCGTCTCCGTGGACACCGTCGTCGCCGGGTTCCCGGCGGGGCTGTTCCTCACGCTCGTCGGCGTCACGTACCTGTTCGCGTTCGCCGAGAAGGCGGGCGCGATCAGCGCGATCGTCTACTGGGCCGTCCGCGCCGTCGGAGGCCGCATCTCGCTCATCCCGTGGGTGATGTTCGTGGTCACGGCCCTCATCACGTCTGTCGGTGCGCTCACGCCCGCGGCCGCCGCGATCGTGGGGCCCATCGCGATGGGCCTGGCCAAGCGGCACAAGATCCACCCCGTGCTCATGGGCATGGCCGTGATCCAGGGCGCCTCGGCGGGGTCGTTCTCGCCGATGGGCGTGTACGGCATGGTCATCAACACGATCGTCGCCAAGCACGACCTGCCCTCGAGCCCGACCGTGCTCTTCGGTGCCGCGTTCGCGTTCATCCTGCTCACCGTGGTGGTCGCGTTCTTCGCGTTCGGCGGCCCCTCGCTGATCCGCGCGGACCGCCGCGCCGCCGTCACCGCGCAGGCCCCCGTTCTCGACCGGCCGCAGGTCGACGCCAAGCTCGTCTGGTCGCTCCTCGGCATCCTGACGCTCGGCATCGAGGCGTTCGTGTTCCAGCACGACGTCGGCTTCGTCGCGCTGCTGATCGTCGTGATCCTCTCGGCGATCTTCAGCGAGAGCGCCAAGGGCGCCGTCAACAACATCTGCTGGCCCACCGCCCTGCTGGTGTGCGGCGTGGTCACGTACGTGAACCTGCTGCAGAACCAGGGCGTGGTCGACTGGCTCGGCAACAGCGTCGCCAACATCGGCGCGCCGCTCGTCGCGGCCCTCGTGATCCTGTTCATCGCTGCGATCGTCAGCGCGCTCGCCTCGACCACCGGCATCCTCGGCGCGCTCGTGCCGCTGGCCGTGCCGTTCCTCATGACGGGCGAGGTCTGGGCCATCGGCCTCGTCGCCGCGCTCGCCGTCTCGGCGTCGGTGGTGGACTGCTCCCCCTTCTCCACCAACGGGGCGCTCATGGTCGCCTACACCGAGGAGAAGGAGCGCGACAAGGCCTACAAGCAGTTCCTCAACTGGGGCGGGGCGCTCGTGGTGCTCGGGCCGGTCGCGTCCTGGGGCGCGCTCGTGTTGATCCCGGCGCTCTGACCTGCGGCGATCTCGTGACAGCGGGTGCGGCGTCTGCCAGGATCCGGTCATGACGCTCCCAGGCGCGCAGGTCGCGCCGCTGGCATCGTTGCCGGCCGACGACGACGGCCGCGGCCCGCTCGCCTCCTGGCGGCGGCGGGTCCTGGCCGCCGTGCTCGACCAGCTGCTGCTCGCCGGCGCCACGTGGCTGGCCCTCGGGGACGAGGGCTCCGCCCCGTCCTTGCAGGTGCTGCCTTGGGATGACCGGACCGACGCCGTCTCGTGGACGCACTCGGGCTGGCTCGTGCTCGCGGTGGTCGCCCTGGTCGCACTCCAGGGTTGGACCGGTTACACGCCCGGCAAGCTCGTGGTCGGCATCGCCGTCGTCGACGACCGCGACCTGCGGCCTGCCGGCGTGGTCCGCACGGCGCTGCGGGTCGTCGCGCACGTGCTCGACGGGATCCTGCTGATCGGATTCCTGCGGCCGCTGTGGCACCGCGAGCGCCGCACGTTTGCGGACTCGATCATGGGCACGCTCGTGCTGCGGCGTCGTCCGCGGAGCATGGGCGTCGGCCCGGCGCGGGCGCTCACCGCGGGGGCACTGGTGGTCTGCCTGGCCGGCGCGGGCTTCGGGGTGTCGTGGTGGGGCTGGGACAGCGGGTGGGACTCCGGGCGGGTGCCGTGCGTCCCGCAGGCGGCCGCCGGGGCGGACGGGGACGTCGCGGCGCGCGCGGCCGTGGACCTCCTGGCCGTGGGGGATCGCGCCGGGACTCATCGCCTGTGGATGTCCCAGACCACCGACGTCGCACGCGAGTACCTGGCGACCTGGCACTGGGACCCGGCGACGACGCCCGAGGGAGACCTCACGCTCGCCCTCACCGCGACCAGCCCGTCCGGGGCCAGAACCAGCGCATCCATGGGGATCGCGGACCGTTCGACGGCGGTCACCACCACGTCGGCGACCCCGGACGGCGACGGGAGGGTCAGCGCGCAGGTGTCGCTCGACGGCTACCGCCCGCGCGACCTCGGCGACGTCGTCGACCTCACGACGTCGTTGCTCGTGGACGGCCGCCCGGTGGCCACGTGCACCGCCGTCGGCTTCCGGCTCACCCCGCCGGCTGAGGGCTGAAGCTCTCCGTGACGTACGCGCTCAGGGCCGCCGAGCGGCGCTGCAGCTCCGCCGCCTCGACGGTCATCGACGCCCCCAGCGCGGCGAGCCGCGCCTGGAGATCGGCGCACGACCCGGCGTCGGGCCCGGACTGCTCGCACGGGAGCAGCTCGCGGATCGCAGCCGACGGCAGCCCCATCGCCAGGAGCGCCCGGATGCGCCGCACGGACTCGGGCGCGCGCGGCCCGTACTCGCGGTACCCGCTCGCTGTGCGCGCGGGGACCAGCAGGCCCTGCTCCTCGTAGTACCGCAGCGACCGCGCCGAGGCGCCCGTCGCCCGGCTCAGCTCCCCGATCAGCACGTTCCCTCCCTCGCATCGCAGTGTGACCCATGAGACTTGACCTTCACACTGGCGTCAATGCCTAGCGTCCGGTCCATGGCCACCATTCCCTGGACCCTCACAGACCTTCCCGATCTCACCGGCACCACGGCCGCCGTCACCGGCGGCACGCGGGGCGTCGGCGCCGCCGTCGCGTCGCTGCTCGCCCGGGCCGGGGCACGCGTGCTGGTCGGCGCGCGCTCGCTGCCCGACGACGCCGGCGCCGACGCCGCTCTCCTCGACCTGGGCGACCTCGACGACGTCGAGCGCTTCGCCGCCTGGGTGGGCGAGCACACCGACCGCCTTGACCTGCTGGTCAACAACGCGGGCATCAGCAACCAGCCGTTCGCGCTCGCGCCGTCCGGGCTGGAGAGCCAGCTCGCGGTCAACCACCTGGGGCACTTCGCGCTCACGGCCCGGCTGCTGCCGCTGCTCTCCCCCGCCGGCCGCGTGGTCACGGTGACGTCGGCGCTGTACCCGATGGCGGTGATCGACCCCGACGCGCTCGCGTCCGCCGACGGCTACCACCCCGGCGCGGCCTACGTGCGCTCCAAGCTGGCGAACGTCCTGTTCGCCCGCGCGCTCGACACGCGGCTGCGCGCGTCCGGGTCGGGAGCGCGAAGCCTGCTCGCCCACCCGGGCCTCGCCGCCACGTCGATGCACGACACCTACCCCGACGCCCAGACGACCGCCCAGGTCCGGGCCGCGCTGGCGACGTCGGGCCGCGAGCCGGAGCCGGCGTCGACCGGGATCCTGTACGCGGCCGTCGCTCCCGACGTGGCAGCTGACGTCGTCCTCGGGCCCGACGGCGACCTCGGCAAGCCGCAGGTCGTGGCGGAGGCGGTGGTCGGAGCAGGCCTCGACGACGACCTCGCGGAGCGCCTGTGGGCGGCGTCGGTGCGCTACGCCGGGGTGGAGCCGGTGGCCTGAGGCGGGTCGGCGGCCTGCTCCGGCACCCATCGGAGCAGGTCGCCGGGCTGGCACTCGAGTGTCTCGCACAGCGCCTCGAGCGTGGTGAACCGGACCGCCTTGGCCCGCCCGTTCTTCAGGACGGCGAGGTTTGCCGGCGTGATGCCGACGCTGTCCGCCAGCTCCCCGACGGACATCTTGCGCCGGGCCAGCAGCACGTCGATGTCGACGACGATCGGCATCAGATCACCTCGCCCAGCTCGGCATCGAGCGCGACGGCACGCACCAGCAGGGCCCGCAGCACGACGACCAGCAACGTGACCCCAGTACCGACGAGGATCGCACCGAGCGTCACCAGGAGCAGGCCAGGTTGAAGCGCCGCGGTGGCGATCTGCACCACCAGAGCGGCGGCGCCGAGCAGTGTCGCGATTGTCCCCGCCGCGATGATCGCGTCGACGTACCGGTACGCGTGGCGGCTGAAGGCCGTCGCCTGGACGACCTCGGTGAGCAGCCGCCCGACGCACACGACGGCGACCTCGACCATCGCCAGCCCCAGCAGCACCAGGACCAGAAGCGGCCACCTGACGAAGGCCGCTTCCGGGTATGTCTCCGTGAGCTGGGACGCCATGACCGGGAAGAGGACCGCCCCGGTGAGCAGCACCCCGATGAAGATCGCGGCGAGGACACCGCGCAGGGCCACGACGGCGGCGCGGTTGGCCCACGCTCCGACGGTGACGGCGCGGCCCACGGCCGCGAGCATCTGGTCGATGGCGCGGCTCATAGCGACTCCCTCACCCTTGTCGACTGCCGATAGAATCCTATCGATTGTCGATAGATCGGCAACCGAGACCCGCTGCTTCACCGCGCCAGCCGAGCCGCCTGCTTGAGCAGGTGCGTCCGCTCCGGCGAGCTGGCTGCCTCGTCGGCGGCCAGCTTGTACAGGCGCGCCGCTTCCTCCCGGTCTCCGGCACGTTCGTGCAGCCAGGCGGCGGCGGCCGTCCGGCGCGGGAGCCCGGCGTCGAGCGACTCGACGATACGCAGCCCGGCGAGCGGACCGTCGACATGCCCCACGGCGACCGCCCGGTTGAGCGCGACGGCCGGGTTGCGCGGGTCGAGCCGCACCAGGTCGTCGTACCACTCGAGGATCTGGGACCAGTCGGTCTCGTCGGCGGTGGCGGCGTCGTCGTGCAGCGCGGCGATCGCGGCCTGGACCTGGAACGGGCCACGGGCGTCGCGGGCGAGCGCGGCCTGCAGCAGCGCGACGCCCTCGGCGATCATGCCGGCGTCCCAGCGCGAGCGGTCCTGGCGGTCGAGCGGGACCAGCGCGGCGGCGTCGAACCGCGCGGCGCGGCGGGCGTGGTGCAGCAGCATGAGGGCGAGCAGGCCGGCGGCCTCGGCGTCCTGCGGGACGGCGGCCACCAGCTGCCGCGTGAGCCGGATCGCCTCGGCGGCGAGGTCGACCTCCCCCGTGAACCCCTCGGTGAAGATCAGGTACAGCACGTGCAGCACCGCCCGCACGTCGCCGGGCTCGTCGAGCCGCGCGCCGGTCAGGCTGCGCTTGGCCCGCGAGATGCGCTGCGCCATCGTCGCCTCCGGGACCAGGAAGGCCCGCGCGATCTGCGCCGTCGTCAGCCCGCCCACCGCACGCAGCGTCAGAGCGACGGCCGACGACGGCGAGAGCGCCGGGTGGCAGCACCGCGAGAGCAGCAGCAGCGTGTCGTCGGCCTGCTCCGTGGGGCCAGGCCCCGGCTCGAGCGCGACCTTGACCTCGCGCAGCACGCGGGACGACGCCGCCCGTCGCGCGTCGAGGAGCTTGCGCCACGCCACGGTGACGAGCCACCCCTTCGGGTCGTCGGGGGCGCCGTCGGGCCAGCGCCGCACGGCCTCGACCAGGGCGTCCTGCACGGCGTCCTCGGCCGTCGCGAAGTCTGCGCCGCGCCGGACGAGGACGCCGAGGACCTGCGGTGTCAGGTCCCGCAGCAGGGCCGCGTCAAGGGTCACACCTCCTCCGGGGTGCCCTCGAGGAACGGCCGCACCTCGATCCACTCGTGGAGCGGCAGGCCGCCAGGCCCCGGCGCGGACGACAGGTAGGCCGCCTTCTCGTACGCCGCCTCGGCCGAGTCGACATCGATCGCCATCCACCCGGCGATGAGGTCCTTGGTCTCGGCGAACGGGCCGTCCGTGACCGGCGGCTTGCCCTCGCCGCCGTACCGCACGAACGTGCCCTGCGGCGACAGCGCCTGGGCGTCGACGAACTGACCGGCGTCCTTGAGGTCCTCGATCATGCGGTCCATGAAGCCGATGTGCGCGGTGATCTCCTCGGGAGTCCACTGCTCCATCGGGGCCTCGCAGTTCGGGTGCTTCTCGGGGACGCCGCGGTAGTGCTTGAGCAGAAGGAACTTGGGCATGACTCTCATCCTCTGGTGCAGGGGCGGTGCTTGTCACCGCCGACACCCCTGGGACGGAGCCGACGCCGGGTTCTCGACATCGAGCCCGTCGGAGGTCAGTCCGCGATCGGCCGCCCGTACGTCACGGCCGCGAGGACGGCGTCCGGCGTCGTCACGCGCAGGGCCGCGTCGGGCCGGGCGCCCAGCGCGTCGTTGACGGTCGCGAACGCGAGCCGCAGGGCCACGAAGCAGGTGATCCCGAGGATCTGCCGGTCGTCGTACCCGGCGTGGCGCAGCGCCTCGACGTCCTCGGCCTCGATGCCGTTCGGGTCGGAGACGACGGCGCGCGCCCACGTAGAGAGGGCGCGCTCGCGTGGCTCGAGCAGGTGGTCCTCGCCGCTCAGCACCGCGGCGCTGACGTCGGGCGACGCCCAGCCGGACAGCCGGCCGCCCCACACCAGGGAGCAGTAGGCGTCGCCGATGGTCGACGTCGTGGCGAGCACCAGGATTCCGCGCTCGCGCAGGCTGAGGCCGGCACCCGAGGCGACGGTCCGGGTCAGCTCGAGCAGCGCCTCGTGGGTGGTGGCGTCGTGCGCCCATGCGCGCGACAGGTTCATGACGTACCCGTGCTCGTCGACGTCCTCGGCGTACACGGCCCTGGCGGGCTCGCTGAGCTCAGCGGGTTCGCTGAGGAACCCCGTGGCGCGCTCGTCGCTCATGGCACCACGGTCGCCCAGGGGTGGGCCCCCAGCAACGCAGGACGGCGAACCTCACCCGCTCAGGCGCGGGCGAAAGTGTCCGCGGCGACCCGCGCGCGCTCGGCGCGCTCCACGAGCGACACGACGACGGCCGCGACCGGCACGAACGCGAGGTTGGCCAGCAGCTGCGGGCGCAGGAACGGCAGCCCCGCGGCGTACGAGGCCATGAGGCCGCCCCACGTGTGCGGGTACCAGATGCCGTCGCCGATCGCCCAGACGCCGAAGTTGGTCCACAGGTAGAACACGGCCGTGCCGCCGACGCCGAAGCCGAGCGCCGCCACGTACCGGCGCCAGCCGCCGCGCACCCGGCGCACCAGCAGCGAGCCGAGGCCGATCACGGCCCAGGCCGACCAGGTGAACGCCAGGATCGACGTGTTGCCGATGAGCAGGTCGGAGGCGGCCGCGACCGCGAACGGCGCGACGGCCGCGACGCGGTTGCGCAGCAGCCCGGCGGCGAGGAACGCGGTGGCGGTCAGCACCTCGACGTTGGGCCACAGGCCCAGCTCGTCCTTGTACCGGCGCAGCGCCACCGCCCCGACGACGGCGAGCACGACGACCGCGGGCCGCCACCAGCGGCGGGCCAGGTCGGAGAAGGTGAGGTCGCGCATCAGTACGTCTCCAGCTTCCACGTGATCTTGTCGCCGTCCTTCATCTGGTACGAGCCGGCGCCCACCTGGGCCTGCTGGCCGTTGACGTAGAAGGACCAGAACTCCTTCTTGGCGTCGTCGGCCTGACGGCCCCCAATGGTCGTGACGAACGCGTTGGCGCCCGTGCCGCTCGCCTCGGCCGAGGGGTCGAGCTGCAGCAGCAGGTCGAGCGCCGACTTGCCGGCCACACCCTCGTAGGACACCTCGGTGCCGTCGGCGTTCTTGGTCAGGCCCGACGACGTCGCCGTGGGGCTCGTGACCGGCTTGTCGCCGCCGGGGGTGGTGGACGTGCTGCCGTCGCTGCACCCGGCGAACAAGCCGGCGGCGAGAAGGGCCGCCGTCGGGAGGGCCAGGGAACGTGTCAGGCGAGCGCGGGTCGTCACGCGCGGAGTCTACGGCGAACCGTGGCAGCACCCGTGTGACGTCTCAGAACGCCCGCTGCTACGCGTCGATCTTCGACCGGTCCAGCGTGCTCGCCCCGGACACGATGAACTCCTTGCGCGGCGCGACGTCAGTGCCCATCAGCAGCTCGAACACCCGCTCCGCCGCCTCGGCGTCCTCGGCGCGCACCCGGCGCAGCGTGCGGTGCCGCGGGTCCATGGTGGTCTCCGCGAGCTGGTCGGCGTCCATCTCGCCCAGGCCTTTGTAACGCTGGATGTCGTCCTTGTAGCGCTTGCCCGCCCGGTCCAGGCGCTTGAGCGTCGCCTGCAGCTCGGCCTCGGAGTACGTGTAGATGTACTCGTTGCCCTTGCCGCGGGCGCCGATCACCTCGACACGGTGCAGCGGCGGCACCGCGGCGTAGACGCGGCCGGCCTCCACGAGCGGGCGCATGTACCGGTAGAAGAGGGTCAGCAGCAGGGTGCGGATGTGGGCGCCGTCGACGTCGGCGTCGGTCATCAGCACGATCTTGCCGTAGCGCGCTCCCTCGAGGTCGAACGAGCGGCCCGACCCGGCGCCGATCACCTGGATGATCGCGGCGCACTCGGCGTTGCGCAGCATGTCGCTGATCGACGCCTTCTGGACGTTGAGGATCTTGCCGCGGATCGGCAGCAGCGCCTGGAAGTCGCTGGAGCGGGCGAGCTTCGCGGTGCCGAGCGCCGAGTCGCCCTCGACGATGAACAGCTCGGAGCGGTCGACGTCGTCGGACCGGCAGTCGGCGAGCTTGGCGGGCAGCGAGGACGTCTCGAGCGCGTTCTTGCGCCGCGAGATCTCCTTCTGCTTGCGGGCGCTCACGCGTGCCCGCATCTCGGCCACGATCTTGTCGAGCAGCAGCGCCGACTGCGCCTTGTCGTCGCGCTTGGGCGACGTGAGGATCGCGTTGAGCTCCCGCTCGACGACGCGCGAGACGATCGCGCGGACCGGGGCGGTGCCGAGCACCTCCTTGGTCTGGCCCTCGAACTGGGGCTCCGCCAGGCGCACGGTGACGACGGCGGTCAGGCCCGCGGTCATGTCGTCCTTCTCGATGCGCTCGCCGCCGTCCTTGGCGGTGATCTTGAGGCGGCGGGCGTTGGCCTCGACCTGCTTGCGCACCACCTTGACCAGGCCCTGCTCGAACCCCGTGAGGTGGGAGCCGCCCTTGGGCGTCGAGATGATGTTGACGAAGGTGCGCACCTCGGTCTCGTACCCGGTGCCCCAGCGGAGCGCCACGTCGACATCGCAGTCGCGCTGCACCTCGCGCGGCGTCATGTGGCCGCGCTCGTCCAGCACGGGCACCGTCTCGGTGAACGTCTCGCTGCCCTTGAGCGTCCAGGTGGCCGTGACGGGCGTGTCCGGTGCCAGGAAGTCGACGAAGTCGACGGCGCCGCCCGTGTGCTGGAACACCTCTTCGTGCGGGCCGCTCTCCCCCGGCGTGCCCGGCAGGCCGCGCTCGTCGCGCACGGTGATCTCCAGGCCCGGCACCAGGAACGTCGTCTGGCGCACGCGCGTGACCAGCTCGTCGTAGCTGAAGACGGCGTTCTTGGGGAAGATCTGCCGGTCGGCCCAGTACCGCACGCGCGTGCCGGTGACGCCGCGCCGGGTCTTGCCGACGACGGCGAGCTCGCTGCCGACGGTGAACGGCGCGAACACCGACTCGGGCGACGGGCCGGCGGCGCCGTCGGCGAACGTGCCCGGCTCGCCGCGGTGGAACGACATGCCGTACGTCTTGCCGCCGCGGTCCACCTCGACGTCGAGGCGCGCGGACAGCGCGTTGACCACGGACGCGCCGACGCCGTGCAGGCCGCCCGACGCCGTGTACGAGCCGCCGCCGAACTTTCCGCCCGCGTGCAGCTTGGTGAACACGACCTCGACGCCCGTCAGTCCCGTCTTGGGCTCGACGTCGACGGGGATGCCGCGGCCGTCGTCCGTGACGGTCACCGAGGAGTCGGCGTGGAGCACCACGGTGATCTTGGTGGCGAACCCGCCCAGCGCCTCGTCGACCGAGTTGTCGATGATCTCCCACAGGCAGTGCATGAGGCCGCGCGAGTCGGTCGAGCCGATGTACATGCCCGGACGCTTGCGCACCGCCTCCAGCCCCTCCAGGACGGAGAGGTGCCGGGCGGTGTAGCTCGATTCCGGGGATGCGGTCGTCGTCACGCCATGCAGGGTAGACGACGGCGCCGACACGCCGGCCGGCGACGCTCCGCGGCGGCCGCGGGCACGATCACGGGCGACCAGATCGCTATGCCCGCAGCGAACGGGAGCCGCTGGGGGGAATGGCTCGCGGCCCGGATGGTTGGATTGCTACGTGACCACCATGACGACCGAACCGCTCACCGCTGCCGACCGCTGCGACCGCTGCGGCGCCCAGGCGTACGTTCGCGTGGTCCTGCCCGCAGGGGAGCTCCTCTTCTGCGGCCACCACGCACGCGAGCACCGCCCCGCCTACGCCGACGTCGCGACCTACGTCCAGGACGAGACCGACCGCCTTCTGGCCGACTACGCGGCGCGCTGACGCCGCGGGCGCCACTGCGCCGCACGCGCCCGACCGACTCTCGAAGGCCCGCACCCACCACGGTGCGGGCCTTCGTGCGTCTGTCACAAATCCGCGATCGCGGCCTCTCTTGCGATGAGTGCCCCATACGTCTCCGGAGGTCCTGAATGTCCGCAGGTGCGCCCGCGGTCGCCGTCTCGTCTGCGGCGGACATCGCGCGCGTGCTGCGCCGCGCCGCGGCGGCGGGCCTGCGGGTCTCGACGACGGCGCCGCCCGGCCCCGGTCACGTCCGGCTCGACCTGTCGGCGTTCGACGAGATCGCGGTGGCTCCGGTGGGCCGCACGGTCCGCGTCGGCGCGGGCGCCTCGTGGGAGCGCCTCGTCTCGCGCACGTCCCCGCACGGGCTGGCCGTGCTCCCGGGCGACGACCTGGGCCGCGCCGCCGTCCGCAACACGCTCGCCGGCGCCGTCGGCCCCGTCGCGCGGACGTTCGGCCTCTCGGCCGACCACGTGCTCGAGGTCGACGTCGTCACGCCCGACGGCACCGCCGTGCGGGTCACCCCGGACTCCGACGAGGACCTCTTCTGCGCGCTGCGCGGCGGCGCCGAGGGCCTCGGCGTGGTCACGTCGATGCGCCTCGGCACCATCGCGCTGACCACGCTGCGGGCCGGCACCTGGTGGTTCGCGCCCGGGCACGTCGCTGACGCCTCGACGGTGCTGCACCGCTGGCGCACGTGGCTCGACGACCTCCCCGAGTCGATGTCGACGCTCGCGATCCTCACGTCCACCCGGCGCGGGGTGCGCGTCGGGCTCCGGTTCGCGCACGTCGGCGACCAGGGCGAGGCGGCGGCGCTGCTCGACGAGCTGCGCGACGACGTCCCGTCCCCCGCGCGCGACACGGTCATCGACCTGCCGCCCAGCGCCGCGGCCGGCAAGCACCTGCGCGAGGCCCCGTCCGTCGAGGGCGCGGTGCGCAGCGGGCTGCTCGACGCCCTGCCCGCGGAAGCCCTCGACGACGTCGTCGCGGCGCTCGACCAGGCCCCGCCGGGGACGCGGGCGGAGCTGCGGTTGCGCGGCGGCGCCGTCGGGCGCGGCTCACCCCTGCCCGGCTGCGTGCCCGGCCGGGACGCCGCGTTCAGCCTGCGCGCCCTGGCGGCGACGCAGGACGACGCCGACGCCCTGGTCGACGCGATGGGCCGCTGGACCACCGGCGGCACCACGCTCGACCTCGGCGACCCGCTCGACGCCCGCACCGCGCAGGCGCTGCGGGTCGCGTGGGGCGAGTCCCGGTGGGCCGGGCTCGCCACGATGCGGCGTCGGCTGGACCCGCGGGGCGTGCTGCTCGCCCCGTGGGAGCCGAACGGGGCGCGGCATCACCCCATCGAGAACGGCGTCAGCTCGTAGACGTCGATGGTGCCACCCATCGCGGTGTGCGGGTGGCCCTCGAGCAGCGCCTGGGCGGCGTCGCCGTCGGCTGCCTGGACGATGGAGTAGCCCCCGAGGCTCGGGTCGGCGCCGGCGCTGAGCGGGCGCGTGGGGTCGCCGAAGTCGACGAGGGCGTCGCCGACGCGGTCGCGCCAGCCGAACCAGGCGGCCCCCATCTCCTGGACCTGCTCCGGGGTGGGCTCCGGCATCGCGGCCATGGCGGCCGGGTCGGCACGGTAGATCAGCAGGTACTTGGTCACGGTCGTCTCCCGTCCGCTGGACCGGCCCTGCGCCGGTACCCGCAGCGAATGTAAGTCCGCGCGGACCGCCCTGCCCGGGGAACGCGGAGGCCCGCACCCCGGGTGGGGTGCGGGCCTCCGTCCGTGCAGGTCAGGCCTCAGTCGAGGTAGTCGCGCAGCACCTGCGAGCGCGACGGATGACGCAGCTTCGACATCGTCTTGGACTCGATCTGGCGGATGCGCTCACGCGTCACTCCGTAGACCTTGCCGATCTCGTCGAGCGTCTTGGGCTGGCCGTCCTGCAGGCCGAAGCGCATCGAGACCACGCCGGCCTCGCGCTCGGACAGCGTGTCCAGCACCTGGTGCAGCTGCTCCTGGAGCAGCGTGAAGCTCACGGCGTCGGCGGGGACCACGGCCTCGGAGTCCTCGATGAGGTCACCGAACTCCGAGTCGCCGTCCTCGCCCAGCGGCGTGTGCAGCGAGATGGGCTCGCGGCCGTACTTCTGGACCTCGACCACCTTCTCGGGGGTCATGTCCAGCTCCTTGGCCAGCTCCTCCGGGGTGGGCTCACGGCCCAGGTCCTGGAGCATCTGGCGCTGCACGCGGGCCAGCTTGTTGATGACCTCGACCATGTGCACCGGGATGCGGATGGTGCGGGCCTGGTCGGCCATGGCGCGGGTGATCGCCTGACGGATCCACCAGGTGGCGTACGTCGAGAACTTGTAGCCCTTGGTGTAGTCGAACTTCTCGACCGCGCGGATCAGACCGAGGTTGCCCTCCTGGATCAGGTCCAGGAACAGCATGCCGCGGCCCGTGTAGCGCTTGGCGAGCGAGACGACCAGTCGCAGGTTGGCCTCGAGCAGGTGGTTCTTGGCGCGCTTGCCGTCGTGCGAGATCCACTGCAGGTCGCGCACCAGGCGGCGCTCGTCCGGGTCGGCCTTCGTGCGGTCGAAGCCGGCGAACTCCTTGCTCAGCTTCTCCTCAGCGAACAGGCCGGCCTCGATGCGCTTGGCGAGCTCGACCTCCTGCTCGGCGTTCAGCAGCGCGACCTTGCCGATCTGCTTGAGGTAGTCCTTGACCGGGTCGGCGGTCGCACCCGCGGTGACGACCTGCTGCACGGGCTGGTCGTCGTCGTCGGAGTCGGACACGACGAAGCCGGCGTCGTCCTCGTCCTTCTCGGCGGGCTTGGCGGCGGGCTTCTCCTCCGCCTCGTCCGTCTCGGTGGACTCCTCCTCGGTCTCCGCCTCGACGTCGTCGACGACCTCGTCGCTCGCCTCGGTCGTGTCGAGGTCCGCGTCCTCCAGCTCGACGTCGTCGTCGATGACCTCGTCCTCGTCCTCGTCGGACGCGGTGTCCTTCGACGCCTTGGTGGGGGCGGCCTTCTTCGGGGCGGCGGCCTTCTTGGCGGCAGTCGTCTTCGTGGCGGTGCGGGTGCGCGTGGTCGTGGCCGGCGCGGCGCCGTCCTCGGCCTCGTCGGTGCCAGCGGAGTCGGCGACCGCGGTCGCGGCCTTGACGGTGCGCGTGACGGGCGCCTTGGCGCGCGTCGAGGTGGAGCGGGTGGTCGCAGCGGCGGCGACCTTGGTGGTGGTGGGCATGCCGACCTCGATACCGTTGATCGACAGCGCCTTCAGCACGGCCTTCAGGCGCTTGGCGTCGCCGACGCCGGCCGTCTCGCACGCCGTGCGGAACGAGTCCGCATCGACGCGGCCCTGCGCGGTCCCACGGGCGAGCAGCTCCTGCAGTGCGGGGTGCTCGAACTCGCGGGGCAGCGTGATGTTCTGCTGTGCGGTGCTCTGGGTCGTGGACGCCACAAACCGACCTTTCGGCGTTCGGGGAGGCGGTGTCCCGCCGGTGAATGGGTGTGGCCCTGGGGCCAGGCTCGGACCGTCGAGGCTCCGGCGGACTTGCATATTGTACCTTCGCGACCCGCTTGGACTGCGCCTTGAAGTCGCCCGACGCAGCGTTTCTGGCGTCGGGAGGGCCACTCGGCGTAGCGGCGGACATGGTGTCAACGGGCACGCCCCACCGAAGATTCCCGCCGTCGCGCGCGAGCACCGTCACACGACAGGCAGGTGGTCCGCTCGCGCCGCCGGTGCGGCGCGAGCGCTGCTCAGGGCTTGACGGCGAGCACCGGGCACGGCGCGTCGAGCAGGATCCGCTGCGCGCCGGCACCCAGGATCAGCTTGCCGACCGGGCTGCGGCGGCGCAGCCCGATCACGATCAGCTCCGCGTGGGTCGAGGCCGCCGCGTTCACGAGCGCCTCGGCAAGATCACCCGACGCCGTCACGACCTCGTGCTCGACGCCCACCTGCTCGAGACGCGCACGCAGCTCGTCGAGCGAGCCGTCGGTCGTACCGCCCCCGGAGGAGTGGGTGACGACGACGAGCCGGGAGGAGCGGGACCGTGCCTCGGCGATCGCCGTCCCCAGCGCCTGCCGGCCTTCAGGGTTGCTCAGGTGGCTGACCACGACCGTCATGCCACGCACGCTACCCGAGGTCGCGGCCCACGCCGCGCCAAGGCTCGGCATCGTCCCTCCCGTGGACCCACCCGGGCGGCAGCGCGGCTCCGAGCGCCGCGGCCAGCAGGTTCGCCAGCCGGTGCGACGGGTCGACCGCGAGCGCCTCCGCGACCCGGAAGCCGGCACGGGCGCCCTCGCCGGACCACCACGCGAGGAAGCCGAGCAGCGTGAGCGGTGAGGCGGTCCGGGCTGTCGCGGCGTGCGCGACGACGGCCTCGAGCGCCGCGACCGTGGCCCGGGTCCGGGCCTCGTCGGGGCGCCGGCCGGTGCGCGGGTCGACGACGGTGGCCATCGCCTCGGCGGTCGCGGCGTCGCCCTCGGCGTCGACGCCGTCGCCGGCCGCCACCGCCGTCGCGTGCTCGTCCCAGCCCACGCACCACAGGAGCACGCCGTCGCGCACGCGCCGGTCCTCGAGCGCGACGGCGACGCGCCCGAGCAGGGCGGGCGCGGGCGCCCGTCCGGACGCGGCGCCGTCGGCGAGATCCAGCCAGGCGGCGAACGACCCGGCGCGCCACGCGCGGGCGGCGGCGTCGCCCTCCGCGGCGGACCGCTCCCCGGCCGCCGACCATCGGGCGGCGGCGCGGCGCACGAGCGCCCGCTGTGCCTGCGGGGCCCGGGAGATGCGGTAGAGGTCCTCCCGCGTGCCGGCGGGAGCGCACCCCTCGAGCACGAGCTGCGCGCCGGGGGCCGTGGACTCCAGGCCCTCGACCGGGAACCCGTCCGGCGGACAGCACGAGGGGTCGGTGCAGTCCAGCGACCGGTAGCGGTGCGGGCCCACCACCCACGACTCGCGGTCCGCGACGACCGAGTCGAGCGCGAGCGCGAAGGCGTCCGCGGCGGCCCGCTCGGGCGAGCCCGGCGCGACGTCGTGCGCCGTGTAGAGGACGACGTAGGCGGAGACCGTGCGGTCCTGCGCAGCGCGGGTCGTGACGAGCTCGGCGAGCTCCGCCCTCGCGCGTGTCGTGCGCAGGTCCGCGAGGTCGGTCCGGGCGACGAGGCCCAGGCGCCCGCCCGGGCGGATGCAGACGACGAGCAGGCACTCGGCCGGCCGGAAGCCGAGGGCGTAGGGGATGACGGACAGCAGGTCGCGCGTGTCGCGCACCCGCACCTGGGGGGCGGCCTGTGCCGCGGTGGAGGTCATGCCCCGCATCACAGCCCGCTCCCGGACGACGCGGGCCCGAGCCGGCCGCGACCTGTGCAGCGGCGTCGTCCGGGCACTCCTGGGGGCAGCCTCGCTCCCCCGGCCTGCCGTCGCGCGACCGCCTGGAACGGGCCCGCAGGCTCCCCCGCTACGGTGTGCGGATGACTCGACGCCGGCTCGCGCCCGCCGCGCTCGCGCCCGCCGCGCTCGCGACCCTGGTCGCGGTCGCGCTCGCCTCCGGGTGCACGGCCGCACCGTCCGGGCGCCTGGACACCGCCCCGGAGGCCGGGCTGCCGTCCGAGCAGCCCTCGCCGCCCGCGCCGGTCTCGCCCCTGCCCACGTTCGACGCGGCGACCGCCGTCGGCGCCTACGCCAAGGGCTACCCGAAGGCGCTGGTCCCCGCGCCGAAGGACACGCAGATCGTGGCGAGCTCCGCGCAGCCGGCCGACGACGGCCTGACCCGCATCTCGCTCAACCTCTCCTCGACCCTCAGCACCGACGCCGTGCTCCAGGAGGTGGGCGCCCCGCTGGCCGCCGCGGGCTTCGCCCAGGTCCAGCCGCAGTCCATCTCCGGGCTCACCGCGCAGACCGCGTGGACCCGCCGCACGGCACGCCCGCAGGGCGACCTCGTGGAGACGCTCCTGGTCGGAGTGCTCGACGACAAGTCCCGCAGGCTCGTCTCGATCAGCGGCACCGTGCAGGCCCCGCAACCCTGAGCCGTCGGCCAGGGGCGCTGGCATAGGCTGCCCGCATGCCTGCCGTCGTCGACCTCGAGAACCTCCGCGCCGACGTCGATGCGGCCGTCACCCGCCACCTCGACGCGCTCACCGCCCAGCTCTCCGCGATCTACCCCGACGCCACCCCGATGACGCAGCAGGCGGCCGCGCTCCTGGGCGGCGGCAAGCGCCTGCGCGCCGCGTTCGCGTACTGGTCCTTCCGCGCGCACGGCGGAGCACCCACCGGCCCCGAGCGCGAGGCCACCGTCCGGACCGGCGCCGCCCTCGAGCTCTTCCAGGCCGCGGCGCTGCTGCACGACGACGTCATGGACGCCTCCGACACCCGCCGCGGCCTGCCCACCGCGCACCGCGCCTTCGAGGCCCGCCACGCCGGGTCCGGGTGGGCCGGCGAGTCGTGGCGCTTCGGCGAGTCCGTCGCGATCCTGCTCGGCGACCTGTGCCTCATCGCCGCGCAGCGCGAGATCGCCGAGGCCCTTGCCCCCCTGCCGGCCGAGCGCGGCGGCGCGGTGCGCTCCGCGTTCGACGCCATGCAGAGCGAGGTCATCGTCGGGCAGTACCTCGACGTGCTCGTCCAGGCCCAGCCGTGGGGCGTCGACCCCGCCGCCGACGAGGTGCGCGCCCGCGCCGTCGTGCGCGCCAAGTCGGCCAGCTACTCCGTCCGCCAACCCCTCGTGCTCGGCGCGCTCCTCGCAGGTGCCAGCCCCGAGCAGGTCGCCACGATCGACGCCGTCGGGCTGCCGCTCGGCGAGGCGTTCCAGCTGCGCGACGACGTGCTCGGCGTGTTCGGCGACCCCGAGGTGCTCGGCAAGCCCGCCGGCGACGACCTGCGCGAGGGCAAGCGCACCGTGCTCGCCGCGCGCACAATGGCAGCCGGGGACGGCGACCAGCGCGCGCTGCTCACCGAGCGGCTCGGCGACCCCGACCTCACGGACGACGACATCGCCGCCCTGCGCGAGGTCGTCGTGGCCACCGGGGCGCTCGACGGCGTCGAACGGCTCATCGACGAGCTCGCCGGGTCCGCGTACGCGGCGCTCGCCGCGGCCGACCTCGCCGACCCTGGCAAAGGCGTGCTGCTCGAGCTCGCCCGCGCCGCGGTCGACCGCGCGGCCTGACGCCGCCCGGGCTCAGCCGATCGCCTGCGCGACCCGCCGCACCTCCGCGCGGCGGCCGGCCCGCAGCGCCTCGACCGGGGCCACTCCCAGCGCCGGCTCGACGGTGAAGAGCCACTCGAGGATCTCGTCGTCGGGCAGGCCCTGGTCGCCGAGCACCACGACGGTGCCGCGCAGCGTCGGGATCACCTGCTCGCCGCCGTCCTCGCTCGCAACGAGGAACGCCTCGGGCACCTGGAACGTGGTCCGCTCGCCGCGCTTCAAGCCCACCACGTAGCGGTCGCGCACCAAGCCGCGCACCTTCGAGATGTCGAGGTCGAGGCGCTCGGCCAGGTCGGGAAGGGTCAGCCAGCTCGGGACGAGGGTGTCGAGGTCGGTGCTCACGGAGGCAAGCGTAGGCCGAGCCTCCCGGCGACGGGTGACCGTTCGCTCAGTGGCACGCCGCACCGCGTGCCGGGGTTCCGCTCGACCTGCTTCGTAGAATCGCCGGGTGGCCCAGGTGACGACCGACCCCTTGCTCGGCCGCCTGGTCGACGGGCGGTACGAGATCCTCTCCCGCATCGCGCGTGGCGGCATGGCCACCGTGTACCTCGCGCTGGACCGGCGCCTGGAGCGCGAGGTCGCCCTCAAGGTCATGCACGCGCACCTGGCCGACGGCGTGGACGGCGCCGCGTTCGTGTCCCGCTTCCGGCGCGAGGCGCGAGCCGCCGCCCGCCTCACGCACCCCGGCGTCGTCGCCGTCTACGACCAGGGGCTCGACGGCGACACCAGCTACCTGACCATGGAGTACGTGCCCGGCAGCAACCTGCGCCGCGAGCTGCGCGCGAACGGCACGCTGACGCTGGGCCGCACGCTCGACATCCTCACCGAGGTGCTCGACGCGCTCGCCGCCGCCCACGCCAAGGGCCTGGTGCACCGCGACGTCAAGCCCGAGAACGTGCTCATCGCCGACGAGGACGGGCGGATCAAGGTGGCCGACTTCGGCCTGGCCCGCGCCGTCACCGAGGTCACCTCGACCACCACCGGCACGATCCTCGGCACGGTCGCCTACCTCGCGCCCGAGGTCATCGCGACGGGCGCCTGCGACCCGCGCACCGACGTCTACGCCGTCGGCATCCTCGCCTACGAGATGCTCACGGGCGTGCTCCCGCACGACGGCACCACCCCCATCCAGGTGGCGTTCCAGCACGTGCACGACGACGTCCCCCCGCCCGGCGAGCGGGTCCCGTGGCTGCCCATGCGGATCGACGACCTGGTCGCCGCCTTCACGGCGCGCGACCCGCGGGCCCGGCCGGCCGACGGCGCGGCCGCGCTGGCGATGCTGCGCGCCGAGCGCCGCGCCGTCGCGGCGGCAGAGCCGGAGGTGCTCGAGCGCCGCGCCAAGCCGCCCGCCGCGATCGAGCCGCCCAAGCCGGCGGTCGCCGACGCCCCGGACGACGACACCCCCTCCCTCGACACGGGCGACGACGCCATGGACGCGATCCCGCTGACGGGCCCCATCCAGGTGGTCTCGACCGAGCGGCTCGTCGAGCAGCCGACCACCCGGCTCGGGGAGGTCACCGGCCCGGGCATGGTCACCACGCGCCGCCGCCGCTGGCCCCGCGTGCTCGCGTGGGTGCTCTCCCTTGCGCTCGTGCTGGGGGGCGGCGGGTACGGCGCCTGGTGGTACTTCCAGGACGGCCCCGGCGCGTGGACCACGGTGCCGGGTGGCCTCGAGGCCGCCACCCTCGAGAGCGCCACCGCGACACTCACGGCTCGCGGCCTCGGCGTGACGAGCAGCGAGGCGAACGACGACGACGTGCCCGTGGGCAAGGTCGTCTCCGCCCGCCCGGGCGAGGGCGAGCGGGTGCGCAAGGACGGCTCGGTCGCGCTCGTCGTCTCCCTCGGCATCCGCATGGTGACCGTGCCCGACGGGCTCGTCGGGGCCACCCGCACGGACGCGGAGGCCGCGCTCGACAAGGCGGGCCTCACGCACGGCTCCCCGCAGGTCGAGTACTCGGACGAGGTGCCGAAGGACCAGGTCATGGCGGCGTCGCAGGACGGCGGCGTGAGCGTGCCGCACACCACCGTCGTGGTGCTGACCGTGTCGGGCGGCCCCGCACCGGCGACCGTCACGCAGCAGGTGGGCCGCGACCGCGCCGACGCGCAGGCCGCGCTCGAGGACCTCGGGTTCATCGTGAAGTTCACGCACGACGAGTCGTCCGAGACGGTGCCGAAGGGCCGCGTGATCCGTCAGACCCCGGAGAGCGGCACCCAGGCCCACCGGCGCGACACCGTGACGCTGACGATCTCCTCCGGCCCGCCCATCGTCCCGGTGCCCGACGTCGTCGGGAAGCGCACCGCGGCGGCCACCGACGCACTGGAGGCGGCCGGGTTCAAGGTGGCGACGCAGAAGTACCTGGGCGGCCTGCTCGACACGGTGCGCTTCCAGGACGTCACGGGCACGGCGCCCAAGGGGTCGACGGTCAAGCTCACCATCTGGTGAGCCCGCGCGGGCGCTCAGCGCGCCCTGAGCATCTCCGCGACCAGGAAGGCCGTCTCCAGCGACTGCTGGTGGTTGAGGCGCGGGTCGACCAGCGTCTCGTAGCGGCGCGCCAGCCCCGCCTCGTCGATCGCCTCCGTGCCGCCCAGCACCTCGGTGACGTCGTCGCCCGTGAGCTCCATATGCAGGCCGCCCGGCACCGTGCCCAGACCGCGGTGCACCTCGAAGAAGCCCTGCACCTCATCGAGCACGTCGGCGAAGCGGCGCGTCTTGTACCCGTTGGCCGCGGTGATGGTGTTGCCGTGCATGGGGTCGGTCACCCACGTGACGGCCACGCCCTCGGCCGTGACCTTCTCGACCAGGCCGGGCAGCACGTCGCGCACCTTGCCGGCGCCCATGCGGGCCACGAACGTCAGGCGTCCGGGCGCGTTGTCGGGGTTCAGCCGCGCCGCGAGCGCCAGCGCGTCGCCCGGCGACGTCGTCGGTCCGAGCTTGACGCCGATCGGGTTGGCGACGCGGGAGAGGAACTCGACGTGCGCGCCGTCGAGCTGGCGCGTGCGCTCGCCGATCCACAGGAAGTGCGCGGACGTGTCGTAGGCGTTGCCGGTGCGGGCGTCGACGCGCGTGAGCGCGCGCTCGTAGTCGAGCACCAGCGCCTCGTGCGACAGGTAGAGCTCGACGAACCGCAGCGCGTCGAAGTCGGCGCCGCACGCCTCCATGAAGCGGATCGCGCGGTCGATCTCCCCGGCCGTCCGCTCGTACTGCGCGTAGGCGGGGTTGTTGCTCATGAAGCCGCGGTTCCACTCGTGGACCTGGCGCAGGTCGGCGTACCCGCCGTGCGTGAACGCGCGCACCACGTTGGCCGTCGCCGCGCTGATCCGGTACGCCTGCTCGAGGCGCTGCGGGTCGGGGCGGCGGGCCTGCTCCGTGAACTCGAAGCCGTTGATCATGTCGCCGCGGTAGGCGGGCAGCGTGACGCCGTCGCGCGTCTCGTCGTCCGACGAGCGCGGCTTCGCGTACTGGCCGGCCAGGCGGCCGATCTTCACGATCGGCGTCGACGCGCCGTGCGTGAGGATCACGGCCATCTGCAGCAGCGTGCGGATCTTGTTGCGGATCCGGGTGGCGGACGCCTCCGCGAAGATCTCCGCGCAGTCGCCGCCCTGGAGCACGAACGCCTCACCGCGGGACGCGGCGGCGAGCCGGGAGCGGAGCGTGTCCGCCTCGGAGGGCAGCACCAGCGGGGCCGCCTGGCCGAGCCGCGTCGCGACGTCGGCGAGCGCCGCCGGGTCCGGCCACGTCGGCTGCTGCAGCGCCGTGAGCGCGCGGAAGCGGTCGAGGTCCTGGGCGAGCTCGGCGCTGGGCGAGTCGACGGCGGTGCTCATGGGTCTCCGATGGTTGAGCTTGTCGAAACCATGTCAGGTGGTTTCGACAAGCTCAACCACCGAGAGGGGTCAGTGCGCTGCGGGGGCGGCCGGCTTGAACGGCTGGCCGATCTCACCGAGCAGGTCGGTGAACCACGCCTGGTTCACGTCGAACGCCTTGGCGCCGGCGATGCGCGGGAACGGGATCGCCTTGAGGCGGTCGCCGTCCTCCTCGTCGTGCCCGATGACGCCGGGCTCGCCGCGCAGGGCGCACTCGACGGCCAGGTCGACCATCGACTTGATGAGGCGCAGGTCCTCGGCGTTCGCCGCGGCGGCACGCGAGAAGTAGCCCGACTTCTGGACCATGACCTTCTCGGCGCCCAGCTTCTCCGCGAACTGCTTCGCGAACCACTGGCCGGGGTTGATCTCGTCAAGGCGGACGTGGCCGAACGGGTCGCGGGCCGGCGGCGTGCCGGCGGCCTCGAGCTGCTCGACGATCTCGTGCATGCCGGCGCCCTCGGACAGCCAGATGTTGACGTTGCCCTGCTCGTCCATGACGGCCTTGAGGCGGGCGGCCTCGGCGTCGATGTCGATCGCGAGCTCCGGCAGGAACACGGCGTGGATGTCCCAGCGCTCCTTGGTGAGGCCCAGCGCGGGGGCGAACTCCTTGGTGGCGAGGCGCTTGCGGTACTCGGCGGCCGACGCGGCGGTCAGCCAGCCGCAGTGGCGGCCCATGACCTCGTGCACGATCAGCATGCGGGGGCCCGAGCGGTGCTCGCCGATGATGTTCTCGCCGAAGAGGGCGGTCTGCTCGGCCGAGGTCCACGCGCCGAGCGACTGGCGGATCGGCACGATGTCGTTGTCGATCGTCTTGGGCAGGCCCACGACGGTCAGCTCGTAGCCGTTGTCGTGCAGGTAGGCGGCCAGGTCGGCGGCGGTCGTGTTGGTGTCGTCGCCACCGATGGTGTGCAGGACGTCGACGCCGTCGGCCTTGAGCTGCTCGGCGGCGACGGTCAGGGGGTTCTCACCCTCCTTGACGAGGCCGCGCTTCACGGCGTCGGCCACGTTGGTGAGCTTGACGCGCGAGTTGCCGATGGGCGAGCCGCCGAACTTGTGCAGGACGCCGGCCTGCTTGCGACCCTCCTCGTCGATGACGATCTTGTTGCCCGTCAGCAGGCCGTGGTAGCCGTGCAGGTAGGCGATGATCTCGATCGACGGGTCGAGCTCGTTGTACCGCTCGATGAGCCCGCCGACGGCGGACGAGAGGCACGGGGCGAAGCCGCCGGCCGTCAGGAGGGCCACGCGACGAACAGCCATGTCAGGCACCTTTCGGTGTTGGGGATTGGGCTGAGTTCGATCCTAGGGCCACACCGCCACCCCGCCCGTCCGCCGGGCGCGTGGTGAGACCTCAGGCCTGCGGCGCCGTGTCGTCACCCTCGGGGGCGGGCTGCTCCTCGGCCGCGGCGCGGCGCTCGGCGGCCTTCTCCGCGGCGATGCGGGCCTTGGCCGTGGCGGCGTAGATGTCGACGTACTCCTGGTCCGACAGGCGCAGGATCGCGTACACGATCTCGTCCGTGACGGCGCGCAGGACGAACCGGTCGCTCTCCATGCCCTTGTACCGGGTGAAGTCCAGGGGCTCGCCGATGACGATGCCGATGGGCATCGGCTTGGGGATCACCTGGCCCACCCGCTGGGCCTTGTTCGTGCCCACCATCGCGACGGGGACCACGGGGGCGCCGGACTCGAGCGCCAGGCGCGCGACGCCCGTCTTGCCGCGGTACAGCCGCCCGTCGGGGCTGCGGGTGCCCTCGGGATAGATGCCGAACAGGCCGCCGTCCTGCAGCACCCGCAGGCCGGTGTTGAGCGCCGCCTCGGACGCCTTGCCGCCCGACCGGTCGACAGGGATGGTGCCGACGCCGCGCATGAACCCGGCCACCATGCGGCCCTTGATGCCGCGCCCGGTGAAGTAGTCCGACTTGCCGAGGAACTGGACCTGCCGCTCCAGCACCAGCGGGAGCGTGAACGAGTCGATGACCGCGAGGTGGTTGGAGGCGAGGATCGCCGGGCCGTCCACGGGGACGTTCTCGAGCCCCTTGGTCCACGGGCGGAAGTACAGCTTGAGCAACGGCCCGGCCAAGACGTGCCTCATGAGCCAGTAGAACAAGCGGTCCTCCTAGAACCCGATGAGCGCAGGGGGCAGCGCACGGCGTCGCATGAACTCTAAGGTGTTCATATGGCCGGGACGAGCAGAGGCGACGGCGCGGGACACGACGACGGTGCACCGGGCGACGGCGCCCGCGACGCCGCCGACGGCAACGGCGGCATCGAGGACGCCGAGGTCGAGGCCCGGTGGGCCGACATCGTCGCGCAGCTGGGCGACATCGACAAAGAGGCGGACGACGACGCGGGTGAGGTCGCCCCCGAGACGCCGGCGCCGCCCGTGACCGGGCACGTCGTCGCACGTCCCACGGGCCCGCGCGACTGGCCCGCCACGCCGGACGTCGAGGCGCTCGAGGACGCCCAGTCGCACTTCACTCCCCCGGACCCGGGCCCGGTGATCACCGGGCGCGACCCGCTCGTGACGCTCGCGTGGGCGGTCGCGGCGGGTGTGCCGCTGCTCGCCGTCGTGGCGCTGATCGTCCGGTCGTTCGTGTCCGGGCTGTTCGTGCCCGGCTGGGTGGGGCCGTTGGCCGTGCTCGCGTTCCTCGCCGCGGTCGCGGTGCTCGTGTGGCGGATGCCGTCGCACCGCGACCCCGACGACCACGACGACGGCGCCGTGGTCTAGGACCGGTGGGCTAGCGCCGGGCGAGGTCGGCCGCGCCGACCATGCCCGCCTCGTTGCCCTGGAGGGCCAGCTCGATCGCGGCGACAGGCCGGTGACCGAGCGCGGAGAGCTGCGCCTCGAAGCCCTCGCGCGCCGGGAGCAGCAGCAGGTCGCCGGCCGCGGCCACGCCGCCGCCGATCACGATGAGCTCCGGGTCGAGCAGGGCGGCGACCGACGCCGCGCCCTCGCCGATCCAGCGGCCCAGCTTGGCGAGCAGGTCGACGGCGAGCGTGTCGCCCTCGTGCGCGGCCTGCGTGACGTGCGGGCCCTTGATCTTGCGACGGTCGCCGCCGGCGAGCTCGAGGATGCGCCCACCCAGGTGCGGGAGCGCTACCACGGCAGCCTTGGCGTCGCGGACCAGGGCGCTGCCGGAGGCGTACTGCTCCCAGCAGCCCTCGTGGCCGCAACCGCAGTAGTGGCCGCCCGGCACGACGCGCATGTGGCCCACCTCGGCCGCGACGCCCCAGCGCCCGCGCACGAGCTCGCGGTTGACCACCACGGCGCCGCCCAGGCCCGTGCCGATCGTCAGCATGAGCATGTCGGACGCCGCGCGCCCCGCACCGAAGCGGAACTCCGCCCAGCCGGCCGCGTTCGCGTCGTTCTCGACGACGACCGGCACGTCGACCTCGATGAGGTCGGCGATCTTGGTGCCGAGCGGGTAGTTGCGCCAGTCGATGTTGGGCGCGAAGGCCATCGTGGTGCGGTCGGAGCTCACGAACCCCGCCGCGGCCACGCCCACCGCCCCGACCGGGTGCTGCTTGGCGAGCTCGTTGACCGCGTCGGCGATCACCCGGTCGATGCTCGCGGCGTCGTCGGCGTCGGTGTCGCGGCGCACCTGGGCCAGGATCTGGCCGTCCTCGTCCACGACGCCGATGGCGATCTTCGTGCCGCCGATGTCGACCCCGATCGCATGCATGGGCCTGTCCTCCAAGTGCTGGTCCTGATGGTCGTGGCGTGCGGGCCGATCGCACTGGTCACGCGCACGCTCGCCCAGACTAGCGACGCTTCGACCCCGGCGGGCAGCGGTCTCGCGAGGCGAAGGCGCGTCTCGCCCACGTGACCGTGGTCACAGACACCAGTGAGACGGAGTATCGTTCGGCCGCACGACCGTCACCTGTCACTGGAGCCAGCATGGACGAGACCGCCATCCCCCTGCGGGTCGAGCTGCCGAGCACGTCGAACCTCAACGACGTGGTCGCCGACCGGCTGCGGCGCGACCCCGACGCCGTCCTCGCGGAGGTGCGCCGCGGCGACGCCTGGGAGCCCGTCACCGTGCGGGAGTTCGACGCGCAGGTCGTCGCCGTCGCGAAGGGCCTCGTGGCCCACGGCGTCGGGCCGGGCGACAGCGTCGGCATCATGTCGCGCACGCGCTACGAGTGGACGCTGCTCGACTTCGCCGCGTGGGCCGCGGGGGCCGTCCCGGTGCCGATCTACGAGACGTCGAGCGCCGAGCAGGTGCAGTGGATCCTGGGCGACTCGGACGTCAGCGTGCTCGTCGTCGAGACGTCCGAGAACGCCGCCGTCGTCGAGCAGGTGCGCGACCAGGCACCGGCGTGCCGCGAGGTGCTGGTGCTCGACGCGGGCGCCGTCGACGCGCTCGTCGCCGCCGGGGCGGACGTGCCCGACGCGGAGATCGCGCGTCGCCGCGCGCTCGCGTCGCTCGACGACGTCGCCACGATCATCTACACGTCAGGCACGACCGGCCGCCCCAAGGGCGCCGAGCTGACCCACCGCAACTTCGCGTCGCTCACGGCCAACACCGTGCCGGAGGTGCCCGAGGTGTTCGCGGCCGCCGGCGGCCGGACCCTGCTCTTCCTGCCGCTCGCGCACGTGTTCGCGCGGTTCATCGAGGTGCTTGCCATCTCGAGCGGCACCGTGCTGGGCCACTCCCCCGACATCAAGACGCTCGTCGACGACCTGGGCGGCTTCCGGCCGACGTACATCCTGGCCGTGCCCCGCGTGTTCGAGAAGGTCTACAACACCGCCGAGCAGACGGCCGCGGCGGGCGGCAAGCTCAAGATCTTCCGTTGGGCGGCGGCGGCGGCGGTCGCCTGGTCCCGCGCGCTCGACACGCCGCACGGCCCGTCTCTGTGGCTCAAGGCACAGCACTCGGTCGCCGACGCGCTCGTGTTCGGCACGCTGCGCGGCAAGCTGGGCGGCCGGGCCCGATACGCGGTCTCGGGCGGCGGCCCGCTGGGCGAGCGCCTGGGTCACTTCTACCGCGGCATCGGCCTGACGATCCTCGAGGGCTACGGCCTCACGGAGTCGACCGCGCCCACGTGCGTCAACCGGCCCGAGCGCATCAAGATCGGCACCGTCGGGGCGCAGCTGCCCGGCTGTGCGGCCCGCATCGCGCCCGACGGCGAGATCCTGCTGCGCGGCCACCACATCTTCCGCGGCTACCACGGCAACCCGCAGGCCACGGCGGAGGCCTTCGACGAGGACGGCTGGTTCCGCACCGGCGACCTGGGCTCGCTCGACGAGGACGGGTACCTGCGCATCACCGGGCGCAAGAAGGAGATCATCGTGACCGCCGGCGGCAAGAACGTCGCCCCGGCCGTCCTCGAGGACCGCCTGCGCGCGCACACGCTGGTCAGCCAGTGCGTCGTCGTCGGCGACAACAGGCCGTTCATCGGCGCGCTGGTCACGCTCGACGCCCAAGGGCTGCCCGGCTGGCTGTCGATGCACGGCAAGCCCGCCATGTCGGTGGACGAGGCCCGCACGGACCCGGACGTGCTCGCGGCGCTCGACGAGGCCGTCACGCGCGCCAACGGCGCGGTCTCGAAGGCCGAGTCGATCCGCAAGTTCACCGTGCTCCCCGGCGACTTCACCGTGGAGAACGGGTACCTGACGCCGTCGCTGAAGTTCAAGCGGGCGCTCGTGGTCAAGGACTTCGAGGCCGAGATCGACGCGCTCTACACCTCCACGGACAGGAGCTCGCTCCACACCGTGTGACGGGGCGTGTCAGGGGGTCCCTCTACGGTTCCCCGCATGACGCAGCAGGCGGCCGCCGCACCCCCGCGAGGCATCCAGCCCTCGTTCGAGGACCTCGGTACGCCGCTGCGCGACGTCACCTTCGTGGTCGTCGACCTGGAGACCACGGGCACCCGTGCCTCCGACTCGGGCATCACCGAGATCGGCGCCGTCAAGGTGCGTGGGGGCGAGGTGCTGGGCGAGTTCCAGTCGCTGGTCAACCCGGGCCGCGAGGTACCCGCGTTCATCGCGCGGCTCACCGGCATCACGACGGCGATGGTCGCCACGGCGCCGCAGATCGACCTGGTGCTGCCCAGCTTCCTCGAGTGGGCGCACGGGTCGGTGCTCGTGGCCCACAACGCGCCGTTCGACGTCGGGTTCCTCAAGGCGGCCGCGGCCGGCCTCGGCTACCCGTGGCCGGGCTTCCCGGTCGTCGACACCGTGCCGCTCGCCCGCCGCGTGGTGACGCGCGACGAGGCCCCGAACCACAAGCTCTCGACCCTCGCGAACCTGTTCCACGCCCAGGTCACCCCGGAGCACCGGGCCCTGGCCGACGCGCGGGCCACGGTCGACGTGCTGCACGCCCTGCTCGGCCGGCTCGGCTCCATGGGCGTGACGCACCTGGAGGACCTCGCGACGGCCGCCGACCCCGTGCCGCCCGACGTGCGACGCAAGCGGCACCTGGCCGACGGCCTGCCCGAGGCACCGGGCGTGTACCTGTTCAAGGGCCCGGGCGACGAGGTGCTGTACGTGGGCACCTCCACCAACATCAAGAAGCGCGTGCGCTCCTACTTCACCGCTGCCGAGAAGCGGCGCCGCATCACGGAGATGGTGCGGATCGCGCACGAGGTCACACCGGTGGTGTGCGCGACTCCGCTGGAGGCCTCGGTGCGGGAGCTGCGGCTCATCACCGAGCACGAGCCCCGGTACAACCGCCGGTCCAAGCATCCCGAGCGGCACACCTGGGTGCGCCTCACCGACGAGCCGTACCCGCGCCTGTCCGTGGTGCGCGAGGTGCGGGCGGGCGCGCCGCACATCGGCCCGTTCGGCTCGCGGCGCGTGGCCCAGGAGGCCGTCGACGCACTCCACGACGCGCTGCCGCTGCGGCAGTGCTCGATGCGGCTCGCCGTCGTGTCGCGCACCCCGGGGAGCCCGTGCGCGCTCGCCGGGATGGGGCGCTGCTCCGCGCCCTGCACCGCCGTCGACGCGCCCGACGACGCGTACGCCGCGGTCGCGAAGGCGGCGTCGGACGTGCTGACGGGCGACCCGTCGCCGGTGGTGCGGGCGCTCGCCGGGCGCATCGGCCGCCTCGCCGCCGAGGAACGCTTCGAGGAGGCGGGCCTGGTCACCGGACGCCTGCGCGCCTACGTCCAGGGTGCGGGTCGCGCCCAGCGCCTCGCCCCGCTGGCCGCGTGCGCCGAGCTCGTGGCGGCCCGCCCGACGTCGGCGGGCGGCTGGGAGCTGATCGTCGTCCGCCATGCGCGCCTGGCCGGCACGGCCGTGACCGGTCCCCACGAGGACCCGCTGCCTGTCGTCGACGCGCTGCGCGCCACCGCCGAGTCCGTCGAGCCGCCCGTCCCGCCGGCGCCCGCCTGCCACCCCGAGGAGGCCGCGCTGGTGATCGACTGGCTCGAGTCGCCGGGCGTCCGCCTGGTGCACACGAGCGACCCCTGGGCCGTGCCCGTCAGGTCCGCGCTCTCGCACGCGGATCTCGCGGGTGTCTCGGGCGAGGTCAGGGCCCAGATCACTACGATGGCCCCATGCTGACCGCCATCGTGCTGATCGACACCGAACCGAACATGATCCCCGAGGTCGCCGACAAGGTCGTCAACCTCCAGGGCGTCAGCGAGGTCTACTCGGTGACCGGCAAGGCCGACCTCGTCGCCATGGTGCGCGTGCGCAGCCACGAGGAGCTCGCCGACGCGATCGCCGACGGCATCAGCAAGGTGGCCGGCGTGCTGCGCACCGAGACGCTCATCGCGTTCCGCGCGTACTCGAGCGTCGACCTCGACCAGGCGTTCGCGCTCGGGCTCGAGTAGCGGCCGCTCGGCGGTCGAGGCCGGCTCGACCGCCGACGTCGGCCCGACCGCCGACTTCGGCGCGACCGCCGGATGTGTCAGGCTGCGGCGGCCTTCCAGCGCTCGAGCGTGGCGGCGGCGCCGCCGTCGTCGACCGAGCGGCGCGCGGCCTCCAGGCCCGCGGCGAGGCGCTCCACGAGCGTGCCCTCGGCGGTCCCGGGCAGCGTGCCGTCCGCCGCGATGGCCGCGGCGGCGTTGAGCAGCACGGTCTCGCGCACCGGGCCCTGGTCGGACCCGTCCAGCACGGCGAGCGCAACGCCGGCGTTGTGAGCGGCATCGCCGCCGCGCAGGTCCTCGACCGTGATGCGCCGGAGCCCGAGGTCCGCGGCGGCGTCGATGTGGCCCTCGACCACGGCGCCATCGCGCACGTCCCAGACGCGCGTGCCGCCGGTCGCGGCGAGCTCGTCGAGCCCGTCGTCGCCACGGAAGACGAGAGCCGACGTGCCGCGCTCGGCGAACACCCCGGCCATGAGCGGCGCCATGCGGGCGTCCGCGCAGCCGACGGCCGTGGCGCCCGGCTGGGCGGGGTTGGTGAGCGGCCCCAGGAAGTTGAACGCCGTCGGCACCGCGACCTCCTTGCGGGCCACGCCGGCGTGCCGCATCGACGGGTGGAACACCGTCGCGAAGCAGAACGTGATCCCGGCCTCGGCCGCGATCTCGGCGACGCGGGCCGGCGCGTGGTCGAGCCGGATGCCCAGGGCCTCGAGCACGTCGGCCGACCCGGAGGCCGACGTCGCCGCCCGGTTTCCGTGCTTGACGACGCGCAGCCCGGTCCCGGCGACGACGATCGCGGCCATGGTGGAGATGTTGACCGTGTGTGCGCGGTCGCCGCCGGTGCCGACCAGGTCGACCGTGCGGCCCGGCACCTCGATGCGCGTGGCGTGCTCGAGCATCGCGGCGGCGAGCCCGACGAGCTCGTCGACCGTCTCCCCCTTGGAGCGCAGGCCCATGAGGAACCCGGCCAGGCGCGCCGGCGAGACCACCCCCGACATGACCTCGTCCATGGCCCACCGCGTCTGCGCGGCGGAGAGGTCCTGACGGGCCACGAGCTGGTTCATGACGAACGGCCACGCCAGCGTGGGGTCGGTCGCGGGTGCGGGGTCGACTGCAGGCTCGCTCAACGCTCGTCCTTCTCTCGGTGCCGACCAGGCGGCCGGGCGGGCGCCCGCGCGCGCGGGCAGTAACGAACGCTACCGGGTCGTGCGCCGCGACCGCCGCACGACTCGTACCGCGGACCTGGTCAGGCCCGCGCACCCTCCAGGAGCCCCGCCACGGCGGCCTGCACGCTCACGGCGTCCAGCGGGCGCGGCACCACGGCGTCGGCGAGCGACCACGACGCGAGCCAGGCGTCCTCGGCGCGGCCCGTGAGCACGAGGATCGGCGGGCACTCGTACACCTCGTTCTTGAGCTGCCGGGCCAGGCCCATGCCCCCGGCCTTGTCGGCCTCGCCGTCGAGCACCAGCAGGTCCCAGCCCCCGGCGTCCGCGGCGGTAACGACGGCGGCCGCCGTGGCGGCCTCGGCCCACTCGATCGCTGGCGCGTGCGCACGCAGCCGCGGCCCGACGGCGAGGCGCACCTGCTCACGCACGGTGCGGTCGTCGCTGTAGAGCAGGATGCGCGGACCGTTCGCCAGCGCCTCGGAAGCCGTCATGCCGTGTGCCTCTCCCTCGAGCCACCGCACGCGTCGAAAAGCGTCGGCGGCCGTCTGAACCCGCGTTTTGCTGGCATCGTGGCACAGTCGCGTCACGTCGAGAACCCGGAAAACGTGGTCTTTTCGTGGCACTCTTTCAGCAACCGTCAGCAAGCCAGAGCACTTCGGCGTAAATCCGCGGAATTCCGCGGACTTCCGGTCCGAAAGTGCCGCTTGCCATGGCCAGAACTGTGTCCGAGTCCGCAATAATGACTCCGTGTCCACGACCGCTACGGCTGCTGCCCCCACCGCTCACCAGCATGTGAGCGTCAACCGCCCCAACCCGGTGTCGGTCGGGACGATCGTCTGGCTCGCCAGCGAGCTGATGTTCTTCGCCGGCCTCTTCGCGATGTACTTCACGGTGCGTTCCGTGATGGACCCCGCGGCCTGGGCTGCCGAGACCGCACACCTCAACGTCAAGTTCGCCGCCGTGAACACCACGGTGCTGCTGCTCTCCTCGATCACGTGCCAGGCCGGCGTCACCGCGGCCGAGGGCTTCCGGCCCATCCGCACGGGCAAGCTCTGGCAGGTCACCCGCTGGGGCATGAACGAGTGGATCACCCTGACCTACCTCATGGGTGCCTTCTTCATCGGCGGCCAGATCTTCGAGTACGCCAGCCTCGTCCACGAGGGCGTGACGATCTCCTCGAGCCCTTACGGCTCGGTCTTCTACCTGACGACGGGCTTCCACGGTCTCCACGTGATCGGCGGTCTCATCGCCTTCCTCATGCTGCTGGGCCGCTCGTTCTCCGCGAAGCGGTTCGGCCACCACGAGGCCACGACCGGCATCGTCACGTCCTACTACTGGCACTTCGTCGACGTCGTCTGGATCGCCCTGTTCTGCGTCATCTACCTGCTCCAGTGACGGTCGCGGGGGCGCAGGCGCCCCTCCTCGCCGTCCGTACCACCCTCCACAGCCACGAGACGAGGTCACTTTCGTGAAGGCACTCGCCGCCCGCAGGCACCACCGGGCCGCCCCGGTCGTGCTCCTGCTGCTGGCGCTGCTGGTCACGGGCGGCGTGTACGCCGCCTTCGCCCCGAGCCCGGCAGAAGCCGCGACCACCAGCACCTCCGACATCCAGACGGGCAAGGAGCTGTTCCAGGCGAACTGCGCCACCTGCCACGGCCCCGCTGCGGAGGGAACGGCCAACGCGCCGTCGCTCGTCGGTGTCGGCGCCGCCGCCGTCGACTTCCAGGTGTCGACCGGTCGCATGCCGATGGCGATGGACGGCCCGCAGGCCCAGGCCAAGCCGCGTCAGATGAACGAGGCCCAGACGCAGGCGCTCGCCGCCTACGTCGCGTCGCTCGGCGCCGGCCCGGCCATCCCGACGGACGAGATGGTCGACCCGTCGAAGGGTGACCCGGCGAACGGCATGGCCCTGTTCCGCACGAACTGCGCGATGTGCCACAACGCGGTCGGCGCGGGCGGTGCCCTCTCGGAGGGCAAGTTCGCCCCGTCGCTCATGCAGACGTCGAACCGCAACATCTACCAGGCCATGCTCACCGGTCCCCAGTCGATGCCGGTGTTCAACGACGCCAACATCACCCCCGAGGGCAAGCGCGACATCATCGCGTTCCTCGACCAGCAGCACCAGGGCTCGGCCGGCGGTCTCGACCTCGGCAGCCTCGGCCCGGTCTCTGAGGGTCTGTGGGCATGGGTCGTCGGCCTCGCCATCATGATCGGCGGCGCCATCTGGATCGGAGCGAAGTCCTCGTGAGCGAGAACCACCCCACGAACCCGTCGACCGAGGTCGGCCACGCGCACGGCGCCGGCGAGCTCGTGCACCCGGAGCGGTTCGCCGACCCGGGCGTGCCCGCGCACAAGCACCGCCTGACCGACACCGACCCGAAGGCGGCCAAGCGCGCCGAGCGGATCATCATCCTGCTCTTCGGGATCTCCGCCCTCGGCACCATCGGCACGCTGGTCGCCTACTTCGCCGTGCGCCCCGACGGCACCACGCCGGGCGTCCGCACGTCGACGATCCTGCTCGGCATCGGCCTCGCGGTCTCGCTGCTCGGCATCGGCTTCGCGGCCATCCACTGGGCCAAGGCCCTCATGTCGAACCATGAGTACATCGACGAGCGCCACCCGATCGAGTCCTCCCCCGAGGTCCGCGAGGTCGCCGTCGTCGCCCTCCAGCAGGGCGTCGAGGACTCGGGCATCGCCCGTCGCGGCGTCCTCAAGGGCGCGATGGTCGGTGCGCTCGCGCTGTTCCCGCTGACCGTCGCCGTGCCGCTGATCAGCTCGGTCGGTGGCGACTGGAACGTCAGCAAGTTCCGCCACACGCTGTGGAAGAAGGGCGTGCGCCTCGCGACCGACCCCGAGGGTCGCCCGCTCAAGGCCGCGGACCTCACCGTCGGCTCGGTCGCGCACATCATCCCGGACGTGCCGGCGAGCTTCCGCCAGTCCGAGGAGTGGATCTCCGAGAAGGCGAAGGCCATCGTCCTGCTGGTGCGCCTCAACCCCGAGGACATCCGCTCCGAGCAGCGCAAGGGCGCCTCGTACGACGGCATCGTCGCGTACTCGAAGGTCTGCACGCACGTCGGCTGCCCCGTCGCGCTGTACGAGCAGCAGACGCACCACCTGCTGTGCCCGTGCCACCAGTCGACGTTCGACATCGCCGACGGCGCCAAGGTGGTCTTCGGTCCGGCCCGCCGTCCTCTGCCTCAGCTGCCCATCACCGTCGACGACGAGGGGTACCTTGTCGCTGAGGACGATTTCTCCGAGCCCGTCGGCCCGAGCTACTGGGAGCGCCTGAAGTGAGCACCGCGACCCCTGCCCAGACAAAGAAGAACGCCGAACCGACCACGCCGGCCGGCAAGGCTGCTGACTACCTCGACCAGCGCACCAGCATCGGCGTCGCTGTCAAGGAGTTCGCGCGCAAGATCTTCCCGGACCACTGGTCCTTCATGCTCGGCGAGATCGCGCTGTTCTCGTTCGTCGTGCTGCTGATCACCGGCGTGTTCCTCGCGCTGTTCTTCCAGCCCTCGATGGCCCTCGTGACGTGGGAGGGCAAGCTGCCGCAGCTGCACGGCCAGCTCATGTCCGCCGCGTTCGCCTCCACGCTCGACATCTCGTTCTCGGTGCGCGGCGGCCTGCTGATGCGCCAGATCCACCACTGGTCGGCCCTGATCTTCATGGCCGCGATCGTGGTGCACATGATGCGTGTGTTCTTCACCGGCGCGTTCCGCAAGCCGCGCGAGCTCAACTGGCTCGTCGGCGCGACGCTGATGATCCTCGGCCTGGCGGCCGGCTTCTCCGGCTATTCGCTCCCCGACGACGTGCTCTCCGGAAACGGTCTGCGCATCGCCGACGGCGTCGTCCTGTCGATCCCGATCATCGGGTCGTACATGTCGTACTTCCTGTTCGGCGGCGAGTTCCCGGGCGAGCACATCATTGCCCGCCTGTTCACGGTGCACATCCTGCTCGTGCCGGGCCTGATCCTCGCCCTGGTGGGCCTGCACCTGTTCCTCATGGTGCTGCACAAGCACACCCAGTACCCGGGTGGTGGCCGCACCGACAAGAACGTCGTCGGCTTCCCCGCCTTCCCGGTGTACGTCGCGAAGATGGGTGGCAACTTCTTCTTCATCTTCGGCGTGCTCGCCCTGATGGGCGCCACGATGGCGATCAACACGGTCTGGAACTACGGCCCGTTCGACCCGTCACCTGTGTCCGCGGGCGCGCAGCCCGACTGGTACATGCTGTTCCTCGAGGGCGCTCTACGCCTGATGCCAGGCCAAGCCGAGATCGTCACGTGGGGCGGCTATACGTTGTCGCTCAACGTGCTGGTCCCTGCCGTGATCGTGCCAGGCATCCTGTTCACGTTCCTGCTGGCCTACCCGTTCCTCGAGGCCAAGGTCACGGGCGACCACCGCGAGCACCACGTGCTCGACCGCCCGCGCAACGTCCCGACCCGCACCGGCCTGGGCGTCGCCTTCCTGACGGCGTTCATCATCCTGGCGCTGGCCGGCTCGAACGACCTCATCGCGACGCACTTCCACCTGTCGATCAACGAGATCACCTGGATCTTCCGGGTGCTGATCTTCCTCGGCCCGTGGTTCGCATTCTGGGTGACCAAGCGCCTGTGCCTCGGCCTGCAGCGCAAGGACCGCGAGCTCGTGCTCCACGGCCACGAGTCGGGCCGCATCGTGCGGTTCGCCTCGGGTGAGTACATCGAGGTCCACACCCCGCTCGACGAGCAGGAGCGCTGGCTGCGCGTCAACTACGAGGCGCACAAGCCCCTCGAGCTGGCCCCGGCCGCCGACTCGCGCGGCGTCAAGCGCAAGGGCTACTCGACCGAGAAGCGCTGGCACCGCCTGTCGCGGTTCTTCTTCGAGGACCGCATCGAGCCCGTCACGCCGGCCGAGCTGGCCGCCGCGCACGGTGCTCACGGCCACGAGGCGATCGAGGCTCAGCACGACGAGCATGCCGCTCTGCCGGCAGGCGCTCAGCGTGCCGACCAGGAGCGCTGAACCCTGACCTGACCCACGTCGACGGCCCGTGCCGCTCTCCCCTCGCGGGGGCGCAGCACGGGTCGTCGTCTTTGCCCCACCAACGCAACAGGAGGAAGTTGATGGCTGTCTACACGCTCCCCGACCTCGCGTACGACTACGCGGCTCTCGAGCCCCACATCTCGGGCCGCATCATGGAGCTGCACCACTCCAAGCACCACGCCGCGTACGTCGCGGGCGCCAACACGGCCCTCGAGAAGCTCGCCGAGGCGCGCGACAAGGGCGACCTCGCCGCGGTGAACCTGCACGAGAAGAACCTTGCGTTCAACCTCGGCGGTCACGTGAACCACTCGGCGTTCTGGACCAACCTCTCCCCCGAGGGCGGCGGAGAGCCGACCGGCGACATCGCGTCCGCGATCGACGAGAACTTCGGTTCCTTCGAGAAGTTCAAGGCGCACTTCGCAGCAGTCGCCGCGGGCGTCCAGGGCTCCGGCTGGGCCATCCTCGCCTGGGACTCCATCGGCCAGAAGCTCGTCATCGTGCAGCTCTACGACCAGCAGGGCAACATCGCGCTCGGCCTCGTGCCGATCGTGCTGCTCGACTGCTGGGAGCACGCCTACTACCTGGACTACCAGAACGTGCGCGCCGACTACGTCAGCGCCTGGTGGAACATCGTGAACTGGGCCGACGCCGATGCGCGCCTGGCCCGCGCCAAGACGCAGACGGCCGGCCTGATCGTCCCGTCTCTCTGACGCCTCTGTACTGAGCTAGCGAGAACGCCCCCTGCCGCTGTGCGGCAGGGGGCGTTCTTCTGTCTCCAGGTCCGGCCTCGGCACGGCTCGGGCGGCGCGCGCCTACTCCCTGCTCCCCTCCCACATCGAGTGGGCCGGGTGGGGGTCGTGGCGGGGCCCCGGCTGGGCCTGGGCCGGGTCGTCGGCGGGATGCTCGTAGTGCTCGAACCAGACGTCGCGGTCGCACGCGTCGCAGACGATCTCGTCGTGCCAGACCCGGCCACGCCGGGCCGTGTACACCAGCCCGTGGCTGGCGCTCGTCTGCTTGTGCGGGCAGTCGTCGATCATGGGGCCTCCTTCGCCAGGCAGCCAGTATCCAGGCTTCCGCTCACTCGGGACCGGGCGGTGGCTCTCGCGGCCCTGTCGGTGCAGAGGTGGCCCGGGTCGGGACGGGTCGAGGAGCCCGCAGACGCCCGCTCAGACAACGACGAGGGGGCCCGCTCCCATCGGAGCGGGCCCCCTCGTGTCGGTCTCGTGGCTGCCGAGCCGCAATGCCGCCTCGTGGCAGCGACGCCGCGGCGTAAGGTCGGGTCAGTGCGCGTGCTGACCCCGGCTGAACTCGAAGACCCAGCCGACCAGGCCGACGATCGCGAGCAGGAAAGCCATGTACAGGATCCACCAGCCCACGGCGAGGCCCAGGAAGCCGGTCGCGGCGGCGGCGCCGAGCACCAGCGGCCACCAGCTCCACGGGGCGTACACGCCCATGTCACCGGCACCGTCGGCGATCTCGCCGTTCTCGTCGTCCTCGGGGCGGGCGTCGATGCGGCGGGCGGTCAGCGCGAGGTACGCACCGATCATGGCCGTGAGGCCACCGAGCAGCGGCATCCCGAGGAAACCGACCGGCTCGCGCCAGTGCGTCATGAAGCCGTAGACGACGCCGGCGACGACGAAGAACGGGGCGAGGAGGAGGAAGAGTCTGGTCTCGGTCTTCACTTGCCGGCCTCCTCGATGGTCGTCGTGGTCGCGCCCGCGTACTGCGGGTACAGCTCCGGGTGCTCCATGGCGGCAACCTCGGGGTGGTGCAGGTCGAACGCCGGGGACTCGCTACGGATGCGGGGCAGCGAGGTGAAGTTGTGGCGCGGCGGCGGGCAGGAGGTCGCCCACTCGAGCGAGCGGCCGTAGCCCCACGGGTCGTCGACGGTCACGAGCGGGGCCTTGCGCCACGTCGTGTACACGTTCCAGAAGAACGGCAGCAGCGACGCGCCGAGGATGAAGGCGCCCACGGTGGACACCTGGTTCATCCAGGTGAAGCCTTCCTGGGGCATGTAGTCGGCGTAGCGGCGCGGCATGCCCTTGACGCCCAGCCAGTGCTGGATCAGGAAGGTCATGTGGAAGCCGATGAACAGCATCCAGAAGTGCCACTTGCCGAGGCGCTCGTCGAGCATGCGGCCCGTCATCTTCGGCCACCAGAAGTAGAAGCCGGCGAACATCGCGAACACCACGGTGCCGAACACCACGTAGTGGAAGTGCGCGACGACGAAGTACGAGTCGGAGAGCTGGAAGTCCAGCGCCGGGCTCGACAGGATGACGCCGGTCAGGCCGCCGAAGAGGAAGGTGACGAGGAAGCCGATCGACCACAGCATCGGCGTCTCGAACGTGAGCTTGCCCCGCCACATCGTGCCGATCCAGTTGAAGAACTTCACACCGGTCGGGACGGCGATGAGCATCGTCATGAACGAGAAGAACGGCAGCGTGATCGAGCCGGTCACGTACATGTGGTGGGCCCACACGGTCACGGAGAGCGCAGCGATCGAGATCGTCGCGTAGATGAGGCCCTTGTAGCCGAAGATCGGCTTGCGGCTGAACACCGGGATGACCTCGGAGACGATGCCGAAGAACGGCAGCGCGATGATGTACACCTCGGGGTGACCGAAGAACCAGAACAGGTGCTGCCACAGGATGGCGCCACCGTTCGAGGGGTTGAACACCTGCGCGCCGAGGCGGCGGTCGGCGCCGAGCGCGAACAGCGCGGCGGCCAGCGGCGGGAAGGCCATCAGCACGAGGATGCTGGTGATCAGCGTGTTCCACGTGAAGATCGGCATGCGGAACATGGTCATGCCGGGCGCACGCATCGTGATGATGGTGGTGATGAAATTGACGGCACCGAGGATTGTGCCGAAACCACCGAGGGCGAGGCCGAAGACCCAGAGGTCACCGCCCAGGCCTGGGCTGAACGTCGTGTTCGAGAGCGGCGCGTAGGCGAACCATCCGAACGAGGCGGCGCCCTGCGGGGTGAAGAAGCCGGCGCCGGCGATGATGCCGCCGAAGAAGAACAGCCAGAACGCGAACATGTTCAGGCGCGGGAAGGCGACGTCAGGGGCGCCGATCTGCAGCGGCATGATGACGTTCGCGAAGCCCGCGAAGAGCGGCGTCGCGAACAGCAGCAGCATGATCGTGCCGTGCATCGTGAAGAGCTGGTTGTACTGCTCCTTGCTCTGCACCACCTGCAGGCCGGGCTCGAAGAGCTCGGCACGCATGACCAGGGCCAGGACGCCACCGACGCAGAACCAGATCACCGACATGATCAGGTACATGTAGCCGATCGTCTTGTGGTCGGTCGACGTGATCCACTTGATCACGGTGCGCCCCAGGTTCTGGCGCCGGGGCGCGAGCCCCGGGATCACCTGGACGCCATGAGATGCGGTGACGGCCATCAGTTGCCGGCCTCCTGGCTGTCGTTGGAGGACAGGGCCTCCTGGTGGCGGTTCAGGTCGAGCCCGAGCTGGCCCGTGTTGCCCTTCTGGCGCAGCGCGTCCATGTGGGCCTTGTACTCGTCGGGCGAGACGACCTTGACGTTGAAGAGCATCCCCGAGTGGAACTCACCGCAGAGCTCGGCGCACTTGCCGGCGTAGGTGCCCAGACGCTCGGGGGTGACCTCGAACTTGTTGGTCTTGCCCGGGATCACGTCCTCCTTGTAGAGGAACGCGGGGATCCAGAACGAGTGGATCACGTCGCGCGAGTCGAGCGTGAACTCGACCTTCTCGCCCGCGGGCAGGTAGAGCGTCGGCAGGGCCGTCGACGTGCCGGGGGTGTTGTCGACCTCGTCGGCCGCCGTCACCGCGCCCGGGTCGTTGAGGTGCTGGCCCGTGTCGTAGACGTTGTCGTCCAGGTAGTTGAAGTCCCAGCTCCACTGCTTGCCGATGACCTGGATGTGGACGTCGGCGTTGCCGTCCACCTTCTGGACATCGGTCATCACCTTGTCGGTGTGGTAGAAGAGCACGAGGACCATCGCGAGCGGCACGATGACGTACATCAGCTCGAGCGGCACGTGGTAGCGCGTCTGCACGGGCAGCTGGTGGTCGTCACGGCGCTTGCGGTACGCGGCCACGCACCAGAGCATCAGGCCCCAGGTGATGAGGCCGACGATGAGCGCGGCGACCCAGGAGCCGACCCACAGGTTCGTGATGCTGTGCGTCTTGTCGGTCACCTGCCCGTCGGAGTAACCGGGCAGATAACCGCGCTTCACGGTGTCGGTCGCACAACCGGAGGCCAGCACGGCGACCGCGCCGGCGACGACTGTCGCGCGCAGGATGACCCGCTTGGTGCGGGTGGGGGGCTTCGACTGCAAGGGAGGCCTTTCACGTCACGACCCGCGCCCGGTCCGAGCATCCTGCGTCAGATAACGACGCACGGTGCGACTGGCCGGTGGCGGGTCCTTCTCGTCCTCGATATGCGCAGCCTAGCGCGCCGACCCTTCGGATACCGCCGTCCGAGCGGCCCACGAAGGTGACGTTCTGACCCGAAAGCGCCAGCATCTGCGCTGGTCGCGACACTGCCCCGTGGGGGTGTCAGATCGTTCGGCGGACCCGGCGCCCCTCGGCGGGGGCGGGCCCGAGGGTGCTGACGCACGCCCGCCGGGCGTCCGCACGGGTGTGACCAACTGCACGGCACCTGTGCGCTCCCGCTACGACGACGGCCCGGTCACCCGGGAGATCCCCAGGTGACCGGGCCGTTCGGTCCGGGTGCGAACCAGGCTCAGGCGAACGAGCCGCCGCAGGCGCAGGAGCTGCCGGCGTTCGGGTTGTCGATCGTGAAGCCCTGCTTCTCGATGGTGTCGGCGAAGTCGACGGTGGCGCCCTCGAGGTACGGGACGCTCATCTTGTCGACGACGACCTCGACCCCGTCGAAGTCCTTGACGGCATCGCCGTCGAGCAGGCGCTCGTCGAAGTAGAGCTGGTAGATCAGGCCGGAGCAGCCACCGGGCTGCACGGCGACACGCAGGCGAAGGTCGTCGCGACCCTCCTGCTCCAGGAGGCTGCGGACCTTGCCGGCGGCGACGTCGGTCAGGACCACGCCGTGCGTGGCGGTCTCGAGAGTGTCGGTCATGCTTCCTCCAACGAAGGGATGAGTCTCGCTCATCCCGATACTACGCACCGTGCCGGGTCGTGCGGACCGGATCGGCCGACCAGCTCGGCGCCCACGTCCGCGCGGCGCGTGCCACGGCGTCGGCGCGGGCGACGGGGTCGTCGCCGACCTCGTGCACGGCGCTCACGCCCGCCGCCGACCACTCGCGACGGCTCGCCTCCGCCCGGCCCGCCAGCACGACGACGGGCAGCGCGCCCTCCCCCGCGACGCGCGCCACCAGGGGCAGCGCGCCCTCGTGCAGGGCGTCGCCGTCGAGCGTCTCCCTGTGCACGACGACGACGTCGGCGTCCGCGGCGAGCTCGCGCAGTCGCACCTCGGCCGGGTCGGCGGCGCGCGCCGTCGTCGTCAGGCCGAGGGCCGACAGCGGGACGAACACGCCCGCAGGGACGTGGGCGGCGGCCGCGGGCCGCGCGGGGAGGGCGGCGGCCACGACGTCGCCCGTGGCGGCGGCGCGCCAGGTGGCGGCGAGCTCGTCCGCGAGGGCGGTCCGGTCGGCGAGGAGCAGCACGTGCACGACCCCGATCGTGGCACGACGATGGTCGCCATGACGACAAGCGCGGGTCCTCATGTCGGGATCCTCGTGTTCGACGGTGCCGAGGAGCTCGACGTCGTCGGCCCCTTCGAGGTGTTCGCCGCCTGGGCGCAGCGCTCGTCCCTGCAGCCCACGGTCAGCACGTTCTCGCACGACGGCAGCGGCGTGCGGCTCGCGCACGGCCTGCGCGTGGTCCCCGCGGCGTCGGCCGACGACGTCGTGCCGCTGCACCTGCTGGTGCACCCCGGCGGCCCGGGCACCGGCGCGCTGCGCGCCGACCCGGACCACCTGGCCTGGCTGCGCGCGGCCCGCGCGGCAACGCCTATCGTCACGAGCGTGGGCACGGGGGCGCTGGCCCTGGCGTCCGCGGGGCTGCTCGCGGGGCGGCCGGTCACGACGCACCACGACCACGTCGCCGAGCTCGTGTCGATCGACCCGTCGATCGTCGTCGACACGGAGGCACGCTTCGTGGACGACGGCGACGTCGCCACCTCGGCCGGCGTGACCGCCGGGATCGACCTGGCCCTGCACCTGGTCGCGCGGCTGGAGTCGAGGGAGATCGCGCGGGCGGTGCGGCGCGTGCTGGAGCACCAGTCGGCCTCGGACCTCGAGGACGGGCTCTAGCCGGGCCGCAGTAGCCTGCGCGACGTGAGCCGAGTCCTGCAGCTGGCACTGATGGCCGTCCGCCCGCGCCGCCCCGTCGAAGGGCGGCGGATCCTCGACCCGTCGGTCACGGACCTGCGGGTCAACCTGCTCGACCTCGACATCCTGCGGCACGTCAACAACGGCGTGTACCTGCAGATGGCCGACGTCGCCCGCTGGAACTACCTGGCCGACCTGGACGGCGTGCGCCGCCTCGGCGAGCGGCGCTGGTACCCCGTCGTCGCCGCGTCGACCACCAAGTACCGGCGCTCGCTGCGGCTGGGCGAGCGGTTCCGCATCACGACCCGCGTGCTCGGCTGGGACGACCGGGTCGTGTACCTCGAGCAGGTGTTCACGCGGGGCGACGACGTCTGCGCGACGACGTGGCTGGCGGGCCGGTTCCTGTCGCGCGACGGCTCACGCGTGGCGATGCCCGACGTGATCGCGCTGCTGGGCGACGAAGCGCCCGCGGCCTCGCCGCCCCTCCCGGAGGAGGTCGCGGCCTGGGCCCGCGCCGTGGACGTGGCGCAGCGCTGACCCAGGCCGCCCGCCGTCAGAGGGTGTCGGCCACCTGCGTCAGCAGCAGTGCCTCGGCGAGCACCACCTTGCGGAGCTCCCCCAGGTGCACCGACTCGTTGGCGCCGTGCGCGCGCGAGTCCGGGTCCTCGACGCCCGTGACCAGGATCGACGCGTCCGGGAACACCTCGAGCAGGTCGGCGATGAACGGGATCGACCCGCCGATGCCCGTGTCGACGGGGTCGGTGCCCCACGCCGCGGCGAACGCGGCGCGGGCGGCGCGCATGGCCGCCGTGTCGGCCGGGGCCAGGAACGGCTTGCCGGTCTCCTTGGTGGTCCACGTGACCTTCGCGCCGAACGGGGCGTTCGCGAGCAGGTGCGCCTCGAGCGCCTCCGCCGCGGCCGCCGGGTCCTGCCCCGGGGCGAGGCGCAGCGAGAGCTTGGCCCGCGCGCTCGGGGTGATCGTGTTCGACGCCTGGGCCACCGACGTCGCGTCGATGCCGATGACCGACAGCGCCGGCCTGGTCCACATGCGCCCGGCGAGCGAGCCCGTGCCCGCCAGCCCGACGCCGTCGAGCACGGCCGCCTCGGCCCGGTAGGCGGACTCGTCGTAGTCGACGGCGGGCTCGGGCGCGTGCACCAGGCCCGCCACGGCGACGTCGCCGGCGTCGTCGTGCAGCGTGGCGACCAGGCGCGAGAGCAGCGTGAGCGCGTCGAGCACCGGGCCGCCGAACATGCCCGAGTGGACGGCGTGGCCCAGCACCGAGACCTCGACGAAGCCGTCGACCAGGCCGCGCAGCGACGTCGTGAGCGCGGGGACGCCCACCTTCCAGTTGGAGGAGTCGGCGACCACGATCACGTCGGCCGCGAGCAGCGCGCGGTGCTCCTCGAGGAACGCACGGAACGACGGCGACCCGTCCTCCTCCTCGCCTTCGACGAACACGGTGACGCCCACCTCGGGCATGAGGTCCGCGGCGGCCAGCGCCCGGAGCGCGCCCAGGTGGGCGACGATGCCCGCCTTGTCGTCGGCGGCGCCGCGACCGTAGAGCCGCTCGCCCACCTGGACCGGCTCGAACGGGTCGGTGTCCCAGCCCTCGCCCGCCGGCTGCACGTCATGGTGCGCGTAGAGCATGACGGTGGGGGCGCCGTCGGGCGCGGGGCGCCGAGCGACGACGGCGGGCTTGCCGGGCCGCCCGTCGGGGCGCAGAGAACGCAGGATCTCGACCTCGGGCAGGCCCGCTCCGCGGAGGAGCTCGGCGACGGCCTGGGCCGACGCCTCGACGTGGGCCGGGTCGAACGCGTCCATCGCGACGCTCGGGATGCGCACGAGGGAGATCAGGTCGTCCTGGAGGGCGGGGAACAGGTCGTCCACCGCGGCGCGCAGGGTCTCGGCGTCGTGGGGGGCGGGGGCGGGGTCACGGTCGGTCACGCGACCACGCTACCGGGGCGGACCGGCGTCGGCGTGGACCGGCGGACCGTAGACTCGTCGGGTGTTCTCCCGTAACAAGCCCACGGCCGCCCCCTCCGACGACGCCGTCGCGAAGGCCGCCGAGATCGAGCAGGCCATCGAAGCCGGCAAGGGCCGGCCGACGCCCAAGCGCTCGGCCGTCGAGGCCGCGAACAAGCGCCCCCTGGTGCCGAGCGACCGCAAGGCGGCGACGCGCGACGCCCGGAGCAAGCAGCGCGAGAACCGCAGCCGCGCCTACGAGGGCATGCAGCGCGGCGAGGAGCGGTTCCTGCCGGCGCGCGACAAGGGCGCCCAGCGACGCTACGTGCGCGACTACGTGGACGCCCGCTTCAACATGGGCGAGTGGTTCCTGCCCGTGGCGTTCGCGTTCATCATCGTGAACTTCGCGGTGGCGACCCAGTCGCAGACGCTCGCGTTCGGCGTGCTCATCGCCCTCTACGCCGTGGTGATCATCGCCATCGGCGACGCGGTGGTCATGTGGTACGGGCTCAAGAAGAAGCTCCAGGCGAAGTTCGGGATCGGCTCGATCGAGCGGGGCACGGCCTGGTACGCGGGCATGCGCGCCTTCCAGATCCGCCGTTCGCGCATGCCGCGCCCGAACCACAAGAAGCACGGCGTCTGGCCTTCCTGAACCGTGGTCCCCTCCCCCGGTCGAAACGGTTCGACCGGGGGGTCTAGGGTGGCGCCATGGTCAACTACCGGTACCTCGGCAACAGCGGTCTCAAGATCACCGAGATCACCTACGGCAACTGGCTCACCCACGGCTCGCAGGTCGAGAACGACGTCGCCACCGCCTGCGTGAACGCCGCCCTCGACGCCGGCATCACCTCGTTCGACACCGCCGACGCCTACGCCAACGGCGCGGCGGAGAGCGTGCTCGGCGCGGCCCTCAAGGGGCAGCGTCGCGAGTCGCTCGAGATCTTCACCAAGGTCTACTGGCCCACCGGCCCCGGCGGCGCGAACGACTCCGGCCTGTCGCGCAAGCACATCATGGAGTCGATCAACGGCTCCCTGCGCCGCCTCCAGACGGACTACGTCGACCTCTACCAGGCGCACCGGTACGACCACGAGACGCCGCTCGAGGAGACGATGCAGGCGTTCGCCGACGTCGTGCGCCAGGGCAAGGCCCTCTACATCGGCGTGTCCGAGTGGACCGCCGACCAGATCCGCGCCGGCCAGGCGCTCGCCAAGCAGCTCGGCTTCTCGCTGATCTCCTCCCAGCCCCAGTACTCGATGCTGTGGCGCGTCATCGAGGACGAGGTGGTCCCGGCGTCGAAGGAGCAGGGCCTCTCGCAGATCGTGTGGTCGCCCGTCGCGCAGGGCGTGCTCACGGGCAAGTACGTGCCCGGCCAGCCGCTGCCGGCCGGCTCGCGCGCCACGGACGCCAAGGGCGGCGCGAACATGATCGGCCGCTTCATGAACGACGACGTGCTCACCCGGGTGCAGGGGCTGCGCACCGTCGCCGACGAGCTGGGCATCACGATGGCGCAGCTCGCCGTCGCCTGGGTGCTCCAGAACGACAACGTCGCCGCCGCCCTGGTGGGTGCCTCGCGCCCCGAGCAGGTCGCGGAGAACGTCAAGGCCTCCGGCGTGACGATCCCGGCCGAGCTCATGGCCACGATCGACGACGTGCTGGGCGACATCGTCGAGCGCGACCCGAACAAGACGCGCGAGACGAACCCCACCCGCCGCTAGCTGTCACTCCCTGTCCGGGTCACGGCGCGGTCGAGACCGCCGTGGCCCGGACAGGTGCGCCGGGACGCCTTACGGCAGGCGCAGCGGCAGCGGCGGGGTCGCCAGCTCGCCGTCGTGAAGCAGGCGCGCCTCGGCGGCGCCGGCTTCGGCCAGGGCCCGCCAGCGCTCCCCGAGCCACTCCTCGGCGTCGTACTGGGTGGTGAACACCGGGCTCAGCGAGGCGTCGAGGGGCTGGCCCTCGGCGTCGACCAGCACCCACTCCCAGCGGGGGCGGATCGGCCCGGTCACCGGGCGGCCTTCGCGTCCGCGACGAGCGCACGGTTCAGGTGCGCGGCCCAGAACGGGCCCTCGAAGATGAACCCGGTGTAGCCCTGGATCAGGTTCGCCCCGGCGGCCAGGTAGGCGCGGGCGTCGTCGGGCGTGGTGATGCCGCCCGAGCCGATGATCGCGGGCCCCTCGCCCAGGCGTGCACGCAGGCGGGCCACGACCTCGAGGCCGCGCGCCAGCAGCGGCGGGCCCGACAGGCCGCCCGGGCCCAGGTCGTGGCCGATGGTCGTGTTGACGGCGGCCACGCCGTCGAGCCCGAGCTCGAGCGCCAGGTCGGCGACGGCGTCGACGTCCTCGTCCGCGAGGTCCGGGGCGATCTTGACCAGCAGCGGCACGCGGGGCAGGCCGGCCTCGGCCGTCGCGGCGTCGGCGGCCTCGCGCGCGGCCGTCAGGATCGGGCGCAGCTCCTCGGTGGTCTGCAGGTCGCGCAGGCCCGGGGTGTTGGGCGAGGAGACGTTGACGACGAGATAGTCGGCGTACGGCGCGAGCACGCGAGCGCACAGGGCGTAGTCCTCGGCGGCGTTCTCGGCCGACGTCGTCTTGTTCTTGCCGATGTTGACGCCGATGCGCAGCTGGCGGCCCGCCGCCGAGGAGCGCAGGCGGCGCAGCGACGCGGCCGCGGTGTGCGCGCCCTCGTTGTTGAAGCCCATCCGGTTGCGCAGGCCGCGCAGGTCGAGCTCGCGGAACATGCGCGGCGCCTCGTTGCCGGGCTGCGGGCGGGGCGTGATGGTGCCGACCTCGATGTAGGAGAAGCCGAGCATCGTCAGGCCGCGCACGGCGCGCGCGTCCTTGTCGAAGCCGCCCGCGAGGCCGAACGGGGCGCCGAAGGTGCGGCCCAGCACGTCCACGCTGCCCGGGCCGCCCAGCCCCGCGCCGAGGTACGGGGCCAGGGCGCCCTGCACGACGTCGCGCAGCACCGGGACGCGGCCGGCGAGGCCGATCCAGGTGAACGCGAGGTGGTGCGCGTCCTCGGGGTCCATCCGCTTGAAGACGAGGTCGAAGAAGAGGTGGTACGGCTTGGGCACGGCTCAGCGCTCGCTCTCTGGTTCGGTCTCGGGAGACGACGGGTCGGGAGACGACGGTTCGACGGCGCGGCGCGTGCGCCACAGCCACCACAGGCCCACGAACGGCAGGACCAGGGGGAAGAACCCGTAGTCCATGCCGAACATGCGCCAGACGGTGCCGTCGCTGCGCAGCTCGTGGACGAAGATCGACGCGATGCCCACGGTGAGGACGCCGACGGCCTCGATGCCGACGGTGACCCACGCCAGGCGGCGCCAGGCGCCCCGCCCGAGGCCGAGCGACACGGCCGCGACGACGTACACGACGGCGGCGAACCCGGAGAGCCAGTACGCGAGCGGCACGTGGGGCGCCGACGTCGGGATCTGGTACGCCGAGCGGCCCACGGCCGCGAACGCGAGGATCCCGTAGATCGTGACGACCAGGCGGCCGAAGCCCTTGCCCGTGGGAGCGGCGGTCATGCGGCACCCCAGATCTGCCACATGCGGAAGCCGAGGAACCCGACCACGAGCGAGGCGACCATGAGCACGACGGACGACCACTTGGTGCGCTCCGCGAACGCCCACGCCGCCGCGACCGGCAGCAGCACGAGCGCGGTGGCGGCGTACCCCCAGAAGAGCGGCGCGTTCACGTGGTGCCCGCGGCCCATGAGCACGCCGGCGACGACCAGCTGCACGATGAGCGCCAGCTCGACGACGCCCGCGCCGAACAGCTGGCGCAGGATCACGGCGCGGTCGCGGACCACGAACGCCAGTGCCCAGGCCGCGAGCGCCAGGCACAGCGCGACCAGGACGAGAAGGAGGGGTAGCACCACGGGGGCGAGACTACCGGGCGCGTTCCGGGCCGCGGCCCCGGCGGGCGCACGTCGTCGGCGTTAGCATCGCCAGCGTGGCTGACCTCACCCTCTCCGGAAAGAACCCCGCATCCCTGAAGGCCGACGCGCTGGTCGTCGGCACGTGCAAGACGTCGGACGGGCTGGCGGTCGTCGCGGACCAGCTGCCCGGCGACCTCGTGCGCGAGCTCGAGACGCTCGCCCCGCAGCTCGGCGTGACGGGCGCGCGCGACGAGGTGCGCAAGCTCCCGGCGGGTCCCGGCCTCAAGGCGTCGGTGCTGGTGCTGACGGGCCTGGGCGAGCGGGAGGCGGACGGCACGTTCGCCGCCGAGACGCTGCGCCGCGCGGCGGGTGCTGCGGTGCGCGAGCTGGCGGGGACGTCGTCGGTCGCGGTGGCGCTGCCGACGGCCACCGAGGACGACCTGGTCGCCGTGACGGAGGGCGCGCTGCTCGGCGCGTACTCGTACACCACGTACCGGACGGGCGACGTCCCGGCGAAGCAGGCGCCCGTCGCGTCGCTCGAGGTGGTGACGCAGTTCTCGCGGTCGGCGCGCGCGAAGGCGGCGCTGACCCGCGCGCAGATGGTCGCCGCCGCCGTGCACGGCGCGCGCGACCTGATCAACACTCCCCCGAACCACCTGTTCCCGGCTGCGTTCGCCGAGGCGGCGAAGGCGGCCGTCAAGGACCTGGGCGCCAAGGGCGTCAAGGTGACCGTCCTGGACGAGAAGCAGCTCGCCGCCGGCGGCTACGGCGGCATCGTGGGCGTGGGCCAGGGGTCGTCCCGCCCGCCGCGCCTGATCAAGGTGGCGTACGCGCCGTCCAAGCCCGTCACGCGCGTGGCCCTGGTGGGCAAGGGCATCACGTTCGACACGGGCGGCATCTCGCTCAAGCCGCCGGCCGGCATGGCCTCGATGACGTCCGACATGTCGGGCGCCGCCGCGGTGCTGCACACCGTGGTCGCGGCCGCGCGGCTCGGGCTGCCCGTGGCCGTGACCGGGTACCTGTGCGTCGCGGAGAACATGCCGGGCGGCAACGCGCAGCGCCCGGGCGACGTGGTGACGATCCGTGGCGGCAAGACCGTCGAGATCACCAACACCGACGCCGAGGGCCGCCTGGTCATGGCGGACGGCCTCGTGAGCGCCGTGGAGGACGGGCACGACGTCGTCCTCGACATCGCCACCCTAACGGGCGCGCAGGTGGTGGCGCTCGGCAACCGGGTCTCGGGCGTCATGGGCGACGACGACGTGCGCGACGCCGTGAAGGCCGCCGCCGACGCCGCGGGCGAGTCGTTCTGGGCGATGCCCATGCCCGAGGAGCTCAAGGCGGGCCTCAAGTCGAACGTGGCCGACATGGTCAACTCGGCCGCCGACCGCGCGGGCGGCATGCTGTTCGCCGCGGTGTTCCTCAAGCAGTTCGTGGGCGACACCCCGTGGGGCCACCTGGACATCGCCGGGCCCGCGTTCAACGAGAAGGGCGCGTTCGGGTACACGCCCGTGGGCGGCACCGGCGTCGGCGTGCGGACGATGCTGGCGTACCTGGAGGGCCGGGGGGTCTGAACCCCGCGCACGTCGTGGTCTGACCTCAGACCTGCGACATCGCTGTACCGAGCGTCACAGAGCCGGGGTGCCGCAACGATTGGGGTGCACCCCGGCAGAGTGACAAGATGACGCACAGTGTCGGCCAGCGACGGCTGACTGAACCGACTCGAAGGAGACCCCACAGGTCATGTCTGAGAACGTGCAGCTGCCCGCCCTGGGCGAGTCCGTCACCGAGGGCACCGTCACCCGCTGGCTCAAGCAGGTCGGCGACACCGTCGCGGTCGACGAGCCGCTGCTCGAGGTCTCCACCGACAAGGTCGACACCGAGATCCCCTCGCCCGTCGCGGGCGTGCTCGAGCAGATCCTTGTCCAGGAGGACGACACGGTCGAGGTCGGCGCGGTGCTGGCCGTGATCGGCGACGGCTCCGGCGCGGGCGCGGCCCCTGCTGCTCCGGCCGCCGAGGCCCCCGCTGCCGAGGCCCCGGCCCCCGCCGAGGCTCCGGCGCCCGCCGCCGAGGCTCCCGCCCCGGCTGCCGAGGCTCCCGCC
>Ga0082212_10000228_pt1 | contig 82731 bp, 70 predicted proteins | sample TergutNt197P3_FD_71548 | JGI IMG/M metagenome (GOLD analysis project Ga0082212, IMG submission 71548) | Neocapritermes taracua P3 segment gut microbial communities from Petit-Saut dam, French Guiana - Nt197 P3 | ecosystem: Host-associated > Arthropoda: Insects > Digestive system > Gut ...
TACGGGCTGGACATACGGATATTGCCGCGGCTACCGTATTGAATTATTGTATGTGACTATTGGAAACGGTTATTTTACCGTTTTGGGCGTTAAGATAGAAGATGAAGCATCTTTGAAAAATGCACTTGAAAAAGCAAAAACAAAATATGACGCCGGTTACGAAGAAAGATATGCCCGTCTGACAGCCGCAAAAAAAGACAATCAGATCAAGAGAGCAAAAGCGCGGATAGAGCGTGAAAAGAACGAACTGACGGAAATGACAGAAAATATAGACTCTGCGAAATTCAACAAATGCAAATGGAGCGAAAAAGTATCGCGGAGCAAATTGATAAGGGTGTATCAAAACGACGCGAAAGGGCTCGTTGATAACGATTTGCTTGACGACGTCGGATATACATTTTTTGCTCGGTGCAAACAAGCAAGAGATACCCGCGAATGTCTGGAAAAAGGCGAAATAATCTGCCATCATTGCGGCACTATAAACAAAACCACAAGTTATGCCGGATTGATAGCGTGTCCGTGTGGATATTACTATACATACCGAGAGTACAGGCGGAGTTGTAACGCAAACAGTATGCCCGGCGGACGGGCGACGGAGATATTCAATAGTTTCGCGGAAAAATGGCCGTTATGCAAAGACGAGAAAGAAAAGATGTTATTGATAGATTGGCTGGTACACGAATGTCATGTAAGCGTGATGACGGGCGGCAAGGGCAGAAGCGTATGCGTGAACCTGATAGAAGGCACGATAGCCCAGATAAGAGCTATGCTTGAAATGCTTGCTGGCAATTAAATAGTACAAATGATTTATTTTGCATGAGGTAAAAAACATGAATGAAACCATAATAACCGCAAAAAACGAAATAGAATATTGCCGCAATACCGGAGATATACGTAAACTGTCGGCGAAACTTTTCAAAAACATCAAAGGCAAAAAAATAAATCATGTTTTTGCGGTTTGCGACGAGCTTTTGGAACAACGCGAATGGGCGCTGGGCGTTATCGCGTTCGATTTTGCGTACCGTATGAAAAAACAATATGACGAAAATACGTTTGCCGTTTTTGAAAACTGGCTCGAAAAATATGTGCGGGGCTGGGGCGATTGCGACGATTTCTGCACTCATGCTTTCGGAGAGCTTATCTGCCAAAACACAAAACTGACGGCAAATATAATCGCCTGGACGAAACGGGACGAATTTTGGATGCGACGCGCTTCCGCAGTCATATTGATTCCGTCGATATATCATGATAAATACCAAGAGACAGATCCGCTTCAAATTTCTGATATACTAATGACGGACAAACATGATTTGGTACGCAAGGGGTACGGCTGGATGTTAAAAGCTCTGTCAACGAAAGAACCGGAAGATGTTTTTGAATATTTATTGAAACATAAAACAATCATGCCGAGAGTATCATACCGTTACGCATCGGAGAAAATGGACGCCGAAAAAAAGAAAATTCTTATGTTGAAATAATAAATAATATGGAGGCAAAATATGAATTGCCCATACTGTAATACAGAAGTTCCGCCCGGCAGGGAAATATGCCCTAACAACGAATGCTATAAACCCTTGAAACCGCTCCCAGTTCCACCCGGCGGCAAAATACGGTTCGGCAAATACGATTGGTATGTGTTGGACAAGCAGGACGGCAAAACGCTCATACTAACCGAAAAAGTAATAGGTCGAAAGGCTTATCACAATCAAGTATGTGAAATCACATGGGAAACGAGCGATATGCGAAAATACCTGAACGGGGAATTTTACAATTCATTCGACAAAACCGACCGCGACCGCATTATCGAAGTTACAAATGAAAACAACGATAATCCGTGGCACGGCACGAGCGGCGGAAATCCCACGACCGATAAAATATTTTTATTGAGTTTGGACGAAGTCGCAAAATATTTCGGCGACGGCGGGCAATTCAAAAACAGACCAAAAAGCGACCCGTGCGATTGGTGCAAAGATGAATACTGGCCTTGGCTGGGCGGCGACGGATATGACATCAACCGCCGAGCCGTAGACGATACCGGTATGGTCGCGTGGTGGAGGCTCCGCACACCCGGTGCAAGCGCACGTTCGGCGGCGCAAGTCATGGGTAATTGCGGGGACGAGTTCGAGCACGGCGGTATCAGCATGAGCGGCTGCGACGACGAATTGACACCGGAAGGATATTTCATTTACGGTACGAATGACACATTCGTTTCTGCCATGACCGACGATAACCACAATGTCAATGGCGTCCGTCCTGCGTTGTGGCTGAAAGATTAAGTAATAATCATTACGGGAGAAAAATTATGAATAAGTTAAAACTGGCGGCTTGCGGAATTGACTGCAACGAATGCAGCTCATACAAAGTCACAATGGAACAAGACTTGAAAGCGGCGGAAAAAATGCTTCCGTGGTTCAGAAGTCAAGGACTGATTGGAGAAAATGAAGGCGCTGAAGCGGTTGTGAAGAAAGCGCCGTTTTGTACAGGTTGTTGGAATATTGCGAATGATTGCTATTGGACAGGTTGTAACAACTGTAATCTACGCATCTGTTGTGTCGAAAAGCAAATAAACCATTGCGGCGAATGTAGTGATTTTCCCTGCGAACCATATAATAAATTTGCATCCGGGGGCGAGTCTTATAAAAAAGCAATGGAATATTTGTTATTTCTAAGAACAAATATATAATTTCAAACATAAGGTTGATAAAAACAGTATGGAAACAGAAGAAATCCTCGCTCATTTGAACGAACAGCAAAAAGAAGCGGTTCTGACTACCGAAGGATATGTCCGCGTCATCGCAGGAGCGGGCAGCGGCAAAACGCGGGCTTTGACGGCAAGATACGCATATTTGGTAGAAGAACTCGGCGTGCCTCCCGCAAATATTTTATGCATCACGTTCACCAACAAAGCCGCCCGCGAGATGAAGAATCGTTTACGTCATATGCTTGGCGAAGATATTGATATATCTTTTGTTTCCACGCTCCATTCTTTTTGCGTCCGTGTCCTCAAAGAGGACATCGCAAAACTATTTTATCCTGAAAACTTCGTTGTCCTCGATACCGCCGATCAGAAAAGTATCTTACAGGAAGTGTATGAAGAACTCGGCATAAAAATGGACACCGCCACTTTTGAGTTCATGATAAACACAAAAATCCGCACGTTCAAGAATAAAATACTTTACGATGACTACATGGCTGACCCGAGGGATGTGATCGGAGATTTTGAAGCGACCGACATGGAAAAGAAAGTCATAGCCCGCTACATGGAAAAGCAGAAGAAATATTTCGGGTTGGACTTTTTCGACATCATAAATTTTACGGTTTGCCTGTTCAAAAAGCACGAGGATATACTGAACAAGTGGCAGAACCGCTTGCATTATATTATGTTTGACGAGTTTCAAGACACCAACACAAAAGAATTTCGTCTCGTCCGCGTATTATCCGATATGCATCAAAATTTATTCGTTGTCGGCGACCCTGACCAAAATATATACGAATGGCGGGCGGCATTAGTGGATTTGTTCGTGGATTTCGATAATTTTATCCGCGGTTATTTTACAGGAGCTGACCCGCTGCCGACATATTGGCCCGATCATGTAATACCGGAAATGAAATCTGAAATCAAAACAATATTATTGAATCAGAATTACCGCTCCACCCCTGAGATATTGAACGCGTCCAATTCTTTGATCGTCAAGAATAAAAACCGTGTAGAAAAAGAATTATATACACAAAATCCGAACGGCGCAGTCGTCGAGCATTTCCATGCCAGAAACGACAGGGAAGAAATCGCATATATAGCGGACAAAATAAAAACCCACATAATAAACGGCGGCAAATACGCTGACATCGCCATACTGTACCGTTCCGCGTATGTTTCACGTTTTATCGAGCAGGGACTGTTAAAACACAACATACCGTATGTGGTTTACGGCGGGGTCGGGTTTTACGAACGGCGTGAAATCAAAGATGTGCTGTCTTATCTGCGGTTAGTGGCAAACGACGATGATTTGTCGTTTAACCGCGTGATAAACGTGCCTCGGCGCAAAATCGGCAAAAACAAAGTTGTATTTTTGAGGGCACAGGCCGAAAGAGAAAACGCGAGTATGTACGATACTTTGAAAAATTATATGTACGACCCCATGTTCAGAGGTTCGGGAGCATATAACTTCGTGGAAGTTATCGAGAGCATGAAAGAATACGCCGAAACCGCGCAGGTCTCAGAATTGCTTCAAAGATTATTGATTGATACGGGTTACAAACAATATATACGCGAAAGCGGCGAAATGGAGCGGCTCGACAACGTAACAGAATTACTGCGGTCAATCGTCGCGTTGGAAACAGAATATGGCGAAACTTTGACTTTGGCGACGTTTTTACAGGAAATTTCGCTTAATCGTGATACGGACGAGGACGAAAAAAAGGACCGCGTAAAAATTATGACGACGCACATAGCGAAAGGGCTTGAATTTCATACGGTCATCGTAGCCGGATTATCAGAAAAGATATTTCCGTCAGCGCGGGCGTTGGAGGAGCGGCTCGAAAAAGCTCTTGAGGAAGAACGCCGTCTTTGCTATGTCGCCATGACCCGCGCAAAGAAACAGTTGTTTATGACGGAGAGCGAGGGAATCGGATTTAAGGGTTATGCAAAAACGCCGTCGCGGTTTTTATTCGATATAAATAATGCATATATCACCCGGACCGGCAGCAGCATAAGCAGTGAAATCATGGAAGAACACAAAATACAAACCGTAATCCGCAATCCTTATAAAGACGCTCATTTGCCGGTGGGAACGGCGGTGAAGCATAAAATATTCGGAGAAGGAGTTATTGAATCGGTGGATATAAAGACAAGTTCATATACAGTCCGGTTTCTGATAGGCACGAAACCGGTTAGATTTGATTACAAGAATTTGTGGAAATTATTTTAAATGGATAGATAATGAAGAAATATTAAAAAAATTTGCCGAACCGCTTGACAATCTCTAACACGTGTGGTATAATAAGAATAGCGAATGAAAGTCGCTCAAACCAACAAAAAAAATATGGTATACCTTTTTCCTATAAAATAATTTAATCAAACCGTTGAAACGGAGATAAAGACAGCAAATGCGCAGTACAGAGAATTCGGGAAGCTGAGAACCGGGTCGAAATGCAGGCTGTCAAATGGACCGTCGAGGGCATGGCCAAAAGCGTTTTTCGCCGAGTATTCCATGACGTGCGGGCATACGTAAGTTGCCGGGGATATGTTTGTATCCTAAGTGAAGAGTGCGGGATTTTTGCCCGCAAATCAAGGTGGCACCGCGGATTTTTTATTCGTCCTTGATAAAGCGCAATGCTTTGTCGGGGATTTTTTATTTTTATTTGCAATATATTAAACTAAAAATATATTAATTTTAATTTTTAAGGAGTATAGTGAACATGTACAAAGAAATTATGGGAAAAATCACGACGAAACAGGAACTTTCCGAAATTGAAATATCGGAATTGATCTCCGCAATAAAAAACGACGTTGTCAGCGACGTCCAAATTGCAGGGTTTCAAGTGGCTCTGCTTATGAAAGGAGCGTCGCTCAAGGAAACTGCGTATATAGCGAAAGCCATGCGAGACAACTGCATTCCGCTGAAACCGAAAGTTTCCGGCGAATTGATGGATACCTGCGGCACCGGCGGCGGACTTTCCACTTTCAACATTTCAACGGCTACGGCGATAGTCGCGGCAGCGGCGGGTATTTATATCGCAAAACATGGAAGCCGTTCTATCGCCAGCCTTTCAGGGAGCGCCGATGTGCTTGAATCCCTTGGCGTAAATATAAATTTACAGCCAAACGAAGCCGAAAAAATGATTGAGGAAATCGGCATCGCTTTTCTCTATGCGCCGCTTTTTCATCCGGTGATGGGGAAAGTGCTTCCGCCGGAACAGGATTTGGGGATAAAAACGATATTTTATTCGATAATCGGGCCGCTGATAAACCCGGCTTTTGCACCGCAGCATCTTCTCGGCGTATACAAACCGGATTTACTCGATACCGTAACATATGTAGCAAAAGAATTGGGATATACAAACGCCATGTTCGTCCACGGATTGGACGGACTCGATGAAATTTCATTGCTCGGAAAAACAAAAATCAACCATCTTAAAAACGGCGAAGTAAATGCTATGGAAATAGTTCCGGAAGATTTCGGGCTTGAACGGTGCGCTCTTTCGGAAATTAAAACAGGCACGCCTGCCGCAAATGCCGAAACGATAAACGGCGTTTTCTCGGGAAAAATCAAAGGGGCGAGACGCGACGCGATTGTACTGAACGCCGCAGGCGCGCTTATCGTCGGCGGCAAAGCCGATGATTTCAAAGAGGGAATTTCACTCGTCGAAAATTTGATAGACAGCGGCGCGGCTTCCGGCAAATTAAACGAATTGAAAGAAATGTCAAATAGTTTTGGGAGGATGGAATGATTTTTTCGGCTGGGCGGTTTTCGTCCGCCATTATATCGGAAAACAAACGCGGATTTGCCGCAGTCATACCCGATATAAAATGTTTTTCGCCGAAAGAAGGCGATTTATTGCAAGGACGCGATCCCGTGGAAACGGCAAAATATCTTGTTGGTTGTTTTGGCGCTACCCTTCTTTCGGTAGTCACCGAAAAAGACCATTTTGGCGGCTGCAATCAATTGCTCTTCGATATTGCCGAAAACACAGGAGTTCCCGTATTGAGAAAAGATTTTATAACAAAAGAATATCAAGTTTCAGAAACAAAAGATTTGGGGGCATCGGCGATTTTATTGATCTGTGCCATAACGGACAAAAAAAATTTGCGCATGCTTTACGATAAATCGATGCAAATAAATTTGGAACCTTTTGTGGAAGTCTGTACGGCCGAAGAAATGGAATTGGCAAAAGAATTGGGCGCAAAATTAATCGGCATAAACAACAAAAATATTATGACTTACGAAAAAGACGGGGGAGGCCCGGAGCGGACAGCCTTGCTTGCTTCCAACGTTCCCGCAGGAGCGTTATTGGTCAGCGAAAGCGGCATCTTATCTGTTGACGATGCGGAAAAAGCGGCGATTTCCGGCGTTAACGCTGTTCTTGTCGGAACGGCTCTTTGGAAAGCAAAAAATATGGGGGACACATATAAATCGTTATGTGTAAAAATCAAATAAAAATAAAAATATGCGGGCTTATGAACGAAAACGACGTAAAAATGTGCGTTTCCCACGGTGCGGACATAATTGGGTTTGTCGTTGATTACCCGCATCCGGTTCCGTGGAATTTGACCGTACAATCGGCAAAAAAATTTGCGGCGGCAGTTTCCCGACCATCTGAAACTTGTGTTGTCACCGGGGGATCGCCGGATAAAATAATAAAATTAATTTCGGAAATAAAACCTGATTATGTTCAATTGCATAATGGCGAAACTCTCTGCGATACTGCATATTTAGTCGGCGAATTGGGAAAACGCGGCGTGAAAATTATCAAGGCTATTTTCCCCGATACCTCCGATTTGGAAAAAACCGCGAAAGATTTTTGCGAAGCCGGCGTTTATGCCCTGCTTTTCGATCCGCGTGCCCCCGATAACGCTGCCGCCGGCGGCATAGCGGATATTGACACATTTATAAAACTAAAAAAATCCGTAAGTTGTCCGGTCATTCTTGCAGGGGGGCTAAACCCCGGAAATGTTACGGAAATCATACAAAAAACAAATGCGCAAATTATTGATTTGATGACCGGGGTGGAAAAAACTCCCGGCAACAAAGACGAAATAAAAATTATTTCGCTTTTTAAAGCGGTGGGTAGCTTGGCGAATTGAAACATGCATATCGTCAAATACAGCAATGTCCCCGGCCACATTGTAATTATTTTAAAATATCCCCTTGAAAAATGCAAAAGAATTTGATATAATGGAACATATGAATTCTAACAGGAAAAAGAGGATAAAAAATGACGCAGCGCGAACGCTACCACAGGTTCATAAAAGACCAGCGTCCCCAGGATATTCCGCTGTGGGGCGATTGGGTCGGCCCGTATGAAGCTTGGGTGAAACAGGGAATGCCCCCCGCGCCCGAAAAATATAATAAAAAAGGGGGAGCGAGCCAGTATCTGCTCGACTATTTCGGCTTTGAAGGCAAATATTCCGCTTTTTGGGGATCGGCCAGGCTCCCGGCAAACACAGGCATCATGCCCGGTTTTGACCATGAAGTACTCGAAAAAAACGAAAACTATATAATCTACCGCAACTACGAGGGAATGATCGTCAAAGAGATGACGCATAAAGACGGCACGCTAGTCACCCAGCAGTACATAGATCACGCCTTGCACGGATCTTCCGATTGGCAAAATTTCCGCGATCGGCACCTCGTCACAGACCACCCGGGCCGTTATCCCGATGAAAAGCGCTGGGGGCGCATAGTGGAATTGTGCAAGGACAGGGACTGGGTGGTGACTTTGGACGGGGGCAGTTTCTACGGATATCTGCGCAATTGGATGAGCGTCGAGGGAGTATCCATCGCGATGTATGAAGAGCCAAAATGGATATGCGAAGTCGTGGATTTTCTATCGGATCATTTCATCAAAATACTTAAACGCGCGGTGACCGACGTGCCGGATGTGGACATGGCGATGTTCTGGGAAGATATGTGCTTCAAGACGGGGCCGCTTTGTTCGCCGGCGATGTTTAGGGAATTCTTTTTGCCGGGATACAAAAAAGTCACAAAATTTTTGCGCGAGCATGGCGTCGCTTCCTTTTGGGTGGATTGCGACGGCAATATAGATCAGCTGATCGATCTATGGATCGAGGGCGGGGTCAACGGGTTTTACCCGCTTGAAAGGGCTTCGGGAATGGATGCCTACGCGCTCAAGCAAAAATACAAAAACCGGATTTTGCTTTGGGGGGGAATCGACAAGCGGGCAATAGCCGCCGGGCCCGAGGCGATCGAGGGCGAACTTTTACACGCCTGCAAAGCGGCCGAACTGGGAGGGTACATACCGCTTGTCGACCACGGAGTCCCTGACGACGTCAGCTTTAAAAATTTTTGCCATTACGATCTTCGGCGCAAAGAAATGTTCGGCCTCGAACCGCTTCCATCAAACAATGCGTTTGAACTGTAGGAGGAAATCAAAATGAAAACAAACCTCAGCATAAAAGGAAAATCTTTTTATATAAACGGCGTGAAAACCTATAGCGAAATACCGGGGGCAAATCCGGCATCGTTCGGGCTTTTGTGGAATCAACGGGTTATTCAAGGCGTATTTGACGATAAAACAGACAAAACGCGTTTCAATCTGTTCAAAGACAAAATTTTCGACTCCGAACGCAACACAAAAAACCTGATCGCTTCGCTTCCCGAATGGAGCGCATACGGATTAAAAGCCATAACGGTAGGATTTCAAGGAGGCTGGCCGGTGAAATGCGCCGATGTCCGTGATATAGACAACAACCCGTTCGGAACGGACGGATTGTCGCTTGACGAATCATATGCAAAAAGAATGGATGAAATTATCCGCTCCGCCGACGAACTGGGGATGATTGTGATTGTAAGCTTTTTGTATTGGGCTCAGTGCAACCGCATCAAGGACGGGCGTTCCGTGGCAAACGCAGTAAAAACGGGCGCGAAATTTTTGCGCGAAGGCGGTTATTCCAATGTCGTCATAGAAGTGGCGAACGAATACAACATACAGCCGTTTAATTCCCATCCCATAGCGCATTCGCCGGAAGGGATGTCGATGCTCCTCAAAATCGCGCGGGAACATTCCGGGGGAATGCCGGTCGGTTCTTCGGGCGGCGGGGGTATGGCGGACAAAGAAGTGATTGAAGAAAGCGATGTTGCCATCATACACGGAAACGGACAGACAAGAGGGGAGTATTACGATTTTGTAAACAGGGTCAAAGGATGGGCGGGCGAAAAACCCGTATTATGCAATGAAGATTCGCCGTGCTGCACCCGCGTCGATATAGGGCTTGAAACAAACACGTCATGGGGTTATTACAACAATTTCACAAAACAGATACCTCCCGCCGATTACGGGGTCACGCCGGGCGAAGATTTGTTTTTCGCCCGAAGGGTTGCACGGGCCATAGGGTTGCCTGTCGAAAATTTGCCGTTTGAAGAGCAATTTTACCTGCAGGGATTTGAGGATTGGACGATGTTTCACGGAATGAGGGCAATACGCCTTGCGGCGGAATTTCCGGAAACCGTCGATTACGTAGATTTTTACCTGAACGGCAAAAAAATATACCGCAGTTACGACGAACCGTTTTTTTTGCGCAGGGAAACCACTTGGCTTTGCGAACCGGTGAAATTGGCGTATGAATACGGAGAATGGAAAGCTGTGGTAAAACTGCGCGATGGAACTTCGCTGGAAAAAACAGAAAAGACAAATGACAAATGAATATATTTGCAAGCATTATACTCAAAAGCATTATTCCCATATTTGTATTGATATTTTTGGGATATATCGCAGACAAAAAATTCAAGCTGGACATGAACACGCTCACGAAAATAAATTTTTATTTGTTTGTTCCGGCTTTTTCGTTTGCCAATATATATTCCACCGACATTTCCTCTGATTTGGTTCGCGTTATCGCCTTGAATTCCGTATTTCTCGGAATTAATTTCGCATTCGGGGCTACGGCGGCGAAATTATTGAAACTTCCGAAAAAAACGGGAAAAGCGTTCGAAAATTCGATCATGTTCTACAATTCGGGAAATATAGGCGTTTCGCTGATGACGCTGGTGTTTTCGAACCCTCCGTTTGTCGTAGACGGCGCGGCCCCCTATCTTGAAACGGCGCTGGCGGTGCAGATAATGACGCTTCTTGTGCAAAACGTCACAACCAACACAATCGGATTCGTCAACAGCGGAGGCGAAGGAATGAATTTAAAATCGGGAATTGCCCGAGTGGCGAAAATGCCGACGCTTTACGCTGTCATATTCGCCGTACTTTTAAAATTCGCGCCTTTTGATTTCACCGCCAATCCGATATGGACTGTTTTTGACTATTTGCGAAACGGAATGGTCAGCGTGGCTTTGGTGACGCTGGGAGTGCAGCTCTCAAAAACAAAAATAAACCTCAAAATGAAACTCCCGTATTTGGCGGTGTTTTGCAGGCTCATATGCGGGCCGGCGGCGGCTTTCGCGCTCATAAAATTGTTCGGGTTCGGCGGCGTGACCGCGCAGGCAATATTTATCGCTTCATCGGCCCCGACGGCGGTGAATACAGCCTTGCTTTCGGCAGAGTGCAAGGGAGATTCCGAATTTGCCGTGCAAACGGTCACGATTTCGACTTTGCTTTCCGCCGCCACGATGACGACCGCCGTTTATTTGGCTTATATTTTGTTTTAGCCGGAAAAAAGCGCAAACCCTATCCTCCAAGGTAAGCTTTGACTACTTTTTCATCGTTTAGCAGCTCATGCCCTTTTCCTTCAAGCACAATATTGCCCGTGTCCAATACATATCCGTATTCCGCCAATCCCAACGCCATTTTCGCATTTTGCTCCACGAGCAATATCGTGGCGCCTTCTTTGTTCAGGCTTTCCACGATATTGGTGATGTCGCGAACGATAAGGGGGGCGATGCCCATCGAAGGTTCGTCCATTAATAAAAGTTTAGGTTCCAGCATGAGCCCGCGGCCGATCGCAAGCATTTGCTGTTCGCCCCCGGAGAGGGTCCCTCCTTGCTGTTTTTGGCGCGCTGCCAAAATCGGGAAACGTTCAAATACCCTATGCAAGCGGCGTTTGCGCTCCTGCGCGTTTTTTAGGGTATATGCGCCAAGCTCGAGATTTTCCGTGACAGTGAGGTTTTTGAAGATTTGCCTCCCTTCGGGCAAATGGATCAAACCACGCCTGACGATTTCATGGGCGGGCTTGTTTGTTATGTCTTCGCCGCAAAAAATAATTTTTCCGGCAGATGGTTTCGTTATGCCTGAAACCGTCCTGAGAGTGGTGCTTTTTCCCGCTCCGTTGCTTCCGAGCAACGTCACGATCTGCCCCTGCTTTACTTCGAAGCTTATGCCGTTCAGCGCCGCCACTTTCCCGTAATATGTTTCCAAATTTTCGACTTTGAGAAACGCATTTTTATCATTCATCTTATTCGTTAATCCCCAAGTATGCCTCAATCACATGAGGGTCGGATTGCACTTCGGCAGGGGTTCCCTCCGCGATTTTGGTGCCGAAATTTATTACTATCACTCTTTCGGATACTTTCATGACCAAATCCATATCGTGCTCAATCAAAAAAACCGTTATGTCGAAATCTTTGCGTATGCGCCGTATAAGTTCCACAAGACTGTCTTTTTCTTCGCGGTTCAGGCCCGCAGCGGGTTCATCGAAAAGCAAAAGCTGCGGCTTTGCTGCCAAGGCTCGCGCCCATTCGGTTCGCCGTTGGTCCCCATATGACAAATTTTTGGCAATTTCGTCCTTTTTGTCGAATATGCCCACGTAATCAAGATAAAATTCGGCGTTCTTGAGTATTTCGCTTTCTTCGCGCCGTTCGGCCGGATGTCTCAGCAATGCGCCTATGACCGATTGCCTGCTCACCCTGTGGGTGCCGCTCATTACATTTTCCATAACCGTCAAATTTTTGAACAGCCGCACATTTTGAAATGTGCGGATTATGCCTTTATGCGTGATTTTGTACGGTTTGAGTTTGATGAGCGTTTCGCCGTTGAACAGAATGTCGCCGGATGTGGCGCCGTAAAAACCGGTTATGCAATTGAATACGGAAGTTTTTCCCGCGCCGTTAGGGCCGATCAAAGAGGTGATGGTACCCTTTTCTATATCGAAACTCAAATTTTCAATTGCGGTAATCCCGGAAAAACGCATCGTCAAGTTGTTTATCTGCATCAAAGCCATGAATTCTTGTCCTTTTTCATTTTTTTGCGTATGCCCGTTTTCTTTCAGGCCACAAACCCTGCGGCCTTTTTATCATCACTATTATCAAAAGTAGCCCGAAAAACAACATCCTCATGTCCCCGACGATCGGCACATCCCTGAAAATTTCGGGGAATATGGCAAAGAAAGCGGCTCCGACTATCACACCCGGAATTTTTCCCATACCTCCCAAAATTACTGCAAGCATGATATTCGCAGATTGCGTGAAATCAAATGATCCCGGGGATATCGCCGCCATCCTCACGGCATAAAAACTGCCGGTCACCCCTCCCAAAACAGCTCCAATGATATATGCGCGCATTTTGTAGCTCGTGGTGTTTACGCCCATCGCCTGGGCAGCATCCTCATCTTCGCGTATATATGCGAGCGCCCTGCCGAAACGCGAATTTCTAATCCTGTTCGATATGAAAATGAACAAAACCACTAAAATCAAAAAAACATAGTACCAGTGGATTATCTGGGTCAAATGCAGTCCGAAAAAATCCGGCCTCGCAATTGCGTTTATTCCGGTCGCTGAACCCGTGATTTCCAAATTGCGCGCGGTTATCCGCACAATTTCCGCAAATCCCAAAGTCACAATCGCCAAATAATCGCTTCGCAATTTCAAAGTCGGCGCCCCGATAATAACTGCGGCAAAAACCGAAACAACAACGGATACGGGTAAAGTCAGCCAAAAATTCCAGCCGAAGGATTTTATCAATATCCCTGTCGTATAGGCTCCGATGGCAAATTTGGCGGCATAGCCCAAATCGCACATCCCGCAATATCCCACAATAATATTAAGGCCCAAGGCGAGCAGCATATAGAACATCGCATTTTGCAAAACAGTAAGCACATAGTCGCTTGAAAAAAGCGGAATCAACGCCGTCGCCACAAATATCGCGGCAAATGTCGTGTATCTGCATTTTCTGCTGTCCATTTTGCCATATGCCCAATCAATAAAATTCAATTTTCGCCCCTCGCTCACATTCTTTCTATTTCCGATTTGCCCAAAAGTCCGTTTGGCCTCAATATCAAAATCAAAATAAGAAGGCCGAACGCGAAAACGTCTTTCCATTGCGAACCCAAAAATTGAGTTCCGATGGCTTCGAGCAAACCAAGCAGCAAACCGCCGAGCATGGCCCCGGGAATGGAACCTATCCCCCCGATGACAGCCGACGTGAACGCTTTGATTCCTATCGTAAAACCCATGTTGTACTGCACGTTTCCGTAATATACGCAGGCGAGCCCGCCCGCAATCGCCGCCAAAGCCGAGCCGATGATGAAAGTCAAGCCGATGATTTTGTTGACGTTGATTCCCATCAGCTTGCAAGTGTCCTGGTCAAGCGCAATGGCGCGCATGGCTTTTCCGGTCATCGTTCGGCCGATAAAAATGGTCAGCCCGACCATCAATGACGCGGAAACCGCAATGAGCACAATCTGTATGTATGTAATTTTTATGCCGCCGAAATTTATTCCGGCCGAATTGTCGAGCCCGCTCGTAAAAAACAGCGGCTGGCTGTTGGTCACCGCCATTACGGAGTTATAGATTACGAGCGAAACGCCAATTGCCGTTATTAGAAGCGACAATCTCGGTGCTCCCAACAAAGGCCGGTAAGCGAAACGCTGGGCCAAATAGCCCAAAACGCCGGAAAGCGCCATGGCTGCGGCGATGGAGCAAAATATTCCCGGCCAACCCGGCATTTTTGCGGACAAAACGCCGAAGACGGACAGGCACGCAAAGGCGCCTGTCATATATATGTCTCCGTGCGCAAAATTCAGGAGTTTTATAATCCCGTAAACCATCGAATATCCCAGCGCAATCAGCGCGTAAAACGAGCCCAAGATCAAACCGTTGACCAATTGCTGAAGGATGACTTCGCCCAAGGACATTATAGTGAACACCACCGAATCCAAATAAAAAATATCGCAAAAAATCGGAAAGCAGATTTATGGGGTTACAAGGATAAATTCCCCGTTTTTGATTTGCAGGATCATGAAGTTGGATATTTCCAGTTCGCGGTCGGGCGTGAATTTTATCAATCCCGACAATCCTTTGTATTCTATGTCCTGCACAGCGTCGCGGACTGCTTCCATTTCGATGGTGCCCGCTTTTTCTATGGCAGTTTTTAGAAGATAAATCGTGTCGTAGCATAAAGTGGCGTAAGTGCCGGGATCCATCTTGAATTTCGCGTTGTAGTCGGCGATGAATTTTTCCCCGCCTTCGGCAAGTTTTACAAAGGGCGGCGACGTCACGTAAACGCTTTCGCCGTCTTCACCGCAGGCTTCGATAAGTTCGACCGAGGCCGAACCGTCGCCGACGCCGATTTCGCCTGTATATCCCCCGCGTCGAAGTTGTTTGATTACATTCGAGCCGTCTGCGTGGTATCCGCACCAATAAACAAAATCGGCGCCGGAATTTCTGATAGCGGTCACAATGGCTGAAACATCGGGCGCGCCTTTTTCCATGACTTCGACGGCGGCGATTTCAAAGCCGCTTTTCGGCAATTCTTCCGCGCAAATATCCGAAAGGTTTTTGGTATAGGCGTCGCCTTGGTGGATGAGCGCGATTTTTTTCGTTCCCAATGATTTTAAAAGGCTCGCCAAAGTCACGACTGCGTGGGTTCCGGGGCTGTTGATCATGAATGTCTGGTTGAATCCCGCTTTTGTGATGTCCGTGGAATTTGCGCAGGAATCGAGCAACAGCAGTTTCGCGTCGTAAATCGGCTGCAAAGTGGGCATGAGAGCTCCGGAACCGTATCCCCCAACCACAAAATCGACTCCTCTCGAAATGATTTTCGCCGCCGCTGTGGCCGCCATAGTCGCATCGCAGCCGTCGTCCGCATCATAAAGCTTGAATTTTTTGCCCAATACCCCGCCTTTATCGTTGATTTCATCTACTGCAAGCTTATACGATTGAAGCATATCGTTCCCGTAATACGCTTCAGAACCAGAAAGTGGAGCCATGACGCCTATCAAAATCACGTTTTCGTCGCTTTCGCAGCCGGCAAAAACCAAGCAGCCCGAAATCAACGCCAATATCGTCAATGCTGAAAAAACCCTAAATCTTCTTTTATGCACAATAAACTCCTATTCCCCGGCGGATAAAAATTTAATTTTACAGCGCCGCAACCATTTCACGCCGGTTGATGGCAGCAGTTTCGCAATGGAAAATCCTTTTTACATTGTACCACGCCATGTTTTTTTTGTCAAGCGGTTTTTTTAAGTTGCGAAAAATTATATTGCTTTAAACCGAAGGGTGTTTTTCTGTCCATATGTTGTAAAAAACAACGGCCGCCACGATTATTGTTCCGCCGATCGCCGCAAAAAAACCGGGCACTTCGCCTGTAGCCAAAGCTACCCAGATTGGATTCAAAACGGGTTCCATGGCGGTGATGAGGCAGGCGAGCAAAGCCGGCGTCTTTTTTATGCCGAGCGAAAAAAATATGTAAGCCAAACCGACTTGCACGATACCCAAAAAAATCACAGCCGCCCATGCGCCCAAATCCGCAGTCACTTCAAAAAAGACAAAAGGCATCCCTATTGCGGAATTTATGATGAAACCCAAAAACAAAGCCTGCTCGGGATTGGTATCCTGTCTTTTGTTGCATACAAAAACACCCGCGAAAGACAAGCCCGAAGCGATTGCGAGAATATTGCCAATCAATCCCCCGCTTTCCAAATGGTCGAAAAAAAACAGCAGCATTCCTGAAATAGTCACGGAGACGGCCAGCGCCTCGCTGATTTTGGGTTTTTTCCCGTAAAATGCGAGTTGAATCAAAATGATGAAAACTGGGGCGCAAAATTGCAACAAAATGGCTGCCGCAGCAGAAGTCAGCTTGTTTGCGAATACAAACAAAACGGTAGTGGAGGAAAGGCAAATCGCGGCGAGCATATTCCCGAAAGTAAACTCAATTTTTACGCTCTTTCGGTAAACGGCAAAAACTGCCGCCGCCAATATTGCGCGGAGCCCTATTATGCTCATTGCGCCCCACGGAACAAATTTTATGCATATGCCGCCGAAACTCCAGCATATGGAAGCGGCCACCATAAAAAAAGGGCCTTTGCGATTGGACGAAAACATAAATATGACATGTCCTTCCATTTAAATTATATTTTTTGTCAAATTATATTTTCTGTCCGCGCGCACCACTTCACGGCGTTTTTTATTATTATTTTGTATTGTTCGTTTTGGAATACGGACAAATTATGTCCGGGCGTGAGCACGCATATGCGACCTTTGTTTTCGTGAATGCGGACATATCCTGCGGGCTGAACCCCGTTTTTCGAACTGCTTTCAAGAAAAATCTCCGCGTCTTCCGCAGTAAAGTCGATGAAATAATGTTCGTCCGTTTCCGCGAAATTTTTTGCCCCTTCTGTGATTTTGTGCGGCGAAGTTATTAAAAAATCGACTACGCATTGCTCCGGGTGCGTGTCAAAAGCGCATCCGGCGATGCCTTTCAGTATTGCTGAATGCTTGCATATCACGCTGCCCGCATGCAAAAATATGAGCCCCCCGCCATTTTTCGCATAATCCTCGAATTGCTTTTCGATTTCCCCGGTCAGCCATTTGTCTTTGTTTGACTTTGATGCCATATCGTCTTTTGCAATTATGGCGAGATCATAGCCAAACAGCGGATTGTCCGCAAACGAATATTTCGCCATGTCCGTCGCATATGTCAATTCGCAGCTTTCCTGCAAAAATGACAAACCGGATTCGACTGTTTCGCCGTGATGGTAAAAATCGTCGCATATAACCAAAATTTTTGTTTTCATTAACATAACCCTTTCTGTTGTTTTTTATTATTATACAACGCCTACGCAAATTTTACAAGGCAAATAATAAAAAAGATTGACTTTTTTTATGGATTAGGCTATAATAATTTTAATCAAAACGATAAATTTCATTAAAAATTTTGGAGGTACGCCGTGAACAACAGACAAGATTTCCACACAAAGCCCGATTGGGAAAATATTTCGGTGACATCGATAAACAGAATCGCTGCCCATACGAAATGGAACCCTTTTGATTCGGCGGAAAACGCAAAAAACTTCGAAAACGCCGCATCGCCGTATGTATCATGCTTAAACGGCAAATACGAATTCAAGCTGTACGGCAGCCCGGACGAAGCCAAAACCGAAGAATTTTTCCTGCCCGGATTTGAAGGTTTTGAAAAAAAAATCAATGTTCCCGGAAACTGGGAAATTCAAGGATTCGGAGAACCCATTTATACAAATGTGCATATGCCGTGGAACCCGAAACTCGATGAGGCTTGCAACATCTACCCGGAAAAAGGCAAACATTCAGCGCCGAACCCGCCATTTGCACCGTCCGCCAATCCCACAGGCTGTTACAGGCATTATTTCGATGTGCCCGAAAATTTCAGCGGGAGGCAAATATATATCCGTTTTGACGGAGTCGAAGCCGCTTTTTACCTTTGGGTCAACGGAAAGCCCGTCGGATATTCCGAAGACAGCAAATTGCCATGCGAATTTGACATAACAGAATTTGTATCCGAAGGCAAAAACCTGCTCGCCCTTCAAGTGATCCGCTTCCCGGACAGCATTTATCTCGAAGACCAAGATTACTGGTATCTTTCCGGCATATACCGGAGCGTATGGCTCGTTGCGAAACCGAAGCTTTGCATTGAAGACTATTTCGTGAAAGCGATTCCCGATCTTTTGTTTGAGGGCGGAAAATTTTCAGCTGACGTCAAATTATCGAGGGTGGACGGCTTCGCCGACTGCACAGTCGAGGCATATATCTTCGACGAGAACGGGGACGAAATCGGAAAAGGCGAAAACAAACCCATGCGCGAAGCGCAATACAGAACGGACTTTGCTCCGACGGCGAACACGGCGAGGATACAAATCGAATTTGCGAAAATAAAGCTTTGGTCACCGGAATTTCCGTCTCTGTACAAAGCCGTGTTCGTGCTGGTTGCGCCGGACGGGAAAATTCTCGATGTCGAAAGCTGCGAATTCGGTTTCAAATCAATCGAAATTAAAAACGGAGTCGCGTTGTTGAACGGAAAACGCCTTGTAATCCGCGGCGTCAACCGCCACGAGCATTGCTACAAAACAGGCAGGACGGTTTCCGTCGAACATATGGCCGAAGAAATACGCCAAATGAAACGCATGAACATAAATTCGGTCAGGACTTGTCATTATCCCGATATGCCCGAATGGTATGAATTGTGCGACAAATACGGGATTTTGGTAATCTGCGAATGCGACATCGAAACTCACGCCGTCGCGGGAATGCTCACCCACAACCCCGAATATGCGCCGAATTTTGTCGAACGCGCCGTCAGGATGGTGCAAAACCACAAAAACCATGCCTGCATTTATTCTTGGTCGCTTGGAAACGAAAGCGGAACCGGAGCCAACCACGCAGCCATGTACGGTTACATCAAAGAATTCGACTCCACTCGGCTTTGCCAGTACGAAGCGGGCAACCCGGGCAAAAACATATCGGATATAAGGGGGAGCATGTATGCGCAAATCGAACAGATCATGCATATGTTGACGGATACATCGGACGAAAGGCCGATAATATTGGTCGAATTTTTGTATCAAATATGCAACAGCGGCGGCGGAATGGACAAATTTTTGATGCTCACCGAAACATACGAACGATTCCAGGGCGGATATATTTGGGATTGGCAGGACAAAGCGCTGGAAGCAAAAGATGCGGACGGCAATCCGTATTTCGGTTATGGCGGCGATTTCGGCGAATCCATGACAGAATATCAGAATCCGCTGTTCATGACAAATAATGGGATAGCAATGCCGGATTTTACTTGGAAACCCGTGGCCCATGAAGTCAAGCAGATCTACGCCCCTGTGTATTTCGCGAAAAGTTGGCGCGAAAATCATTATACGCTGAAAAACAAGTTCATGGAAAAAGATTTGTCCGGATTCAAATGCGCAGCTATCCTGCGCGAGGACGGAGCCGTTGTCGCTTCGGGCGAATTTGTTTTGAACGCCTTGCCGATGTCTCAAAAAGAAATGGAAATTTCGCTTCCGCATGAATGCAAAAAAAACAGCGAATATCACCTTGATTTGGATATATACGACGAATCCGGAAACGAAGTATCGTCGCGCCAATTTTTGCTGAAATCCAAAACCCCGTTTGCAATTGGCCATGCTGCCGGCAAAACCAACTTTACCCCCATTTCCCTAAAAGAAGATGGCGAACTATATATTATCGCAGGAAATGATTTCGAATATATCTTTTCCCAAAAGACGGGCAATATATCCCGCATGGCAAAAAACGGCAAAAATTATATGATCGACTGCGGCGATTTTTGTTTCGACAGACCCCGTTCGGGACTCGACGCCGGTCCGAATTGGGGATTTTACAACGAATTCGAACTCACCCAAAGAGAAAACCTCGAAAAACAAAATTATGCGAATTCCTTCATATCTTCGGATTTCCGTGTGGCGATCGTCGATGTTTGCCGCAGTTTCACCGTGAAAACGGGAGAAACCATACCATGCGGGGCGCAGTATAGGATAGATTCCGACGGCGCCGTGTATGTTTCATTTTACGTGAATTCCACCATGTACGCAAAACATTTGCAACGCGCGGGAATGGAATTTGTTTTGCCGACGGGATATGATAAAATCAAATATTTTGCTCGCGGGGAAATTGAAAATTATTGCGACCGCAAATTTGGAGCCAAACTGGGCGTATATGAAACTGATGTAGACGGTTTGCATTTTGCCTTTTCCCCGCCGTCCGAAAACGGGGGGCGCGAAGAAGCGCGCTGGCTTGTTTTATCAAATGGCGCGGGAAATTCGGTAAAAATCGAAGGAGTGCGGCCGTTCCATTTTGACGCGCGCCATTACACGGTGGCCTCATGCAAAAATGCGAAACACGACCATGAAATCGAAAAGCGCAAAGAGACGATTTTGCACATCGACGCCGCCCACGGGCCGATCGGCGGCAACATGGCGTGGAGTACAGTCATGCCGCATGATCTGGCGCTGAAAGGCGGATATTATGCGTTCGATTTCAAAATGACTTTTGAAAAATGAATTCAAGCCATCGAGTTCAAGACTTTTTCGGCTATTTCGGCGTTTTCCTTGATTTGGTCCTTGAATTTTTGGTAAACGCCGATACAGGCCAAATCGCCGGGTTTGATGTTGCCAAAAACATCGGAGTAGACATTTTCCAAAACGCCGGGGATTTCTTCCGGCGTTTTGCCGTTGAAAACTTGCCCTCCCGCGAAAATTTTGAAAGCTATGCATGGTTTTTGGACTTGTTTTATCGCCTCGTACATTTTCGGCGGATCTTCGGGATAGAACACTATATATTTTGGTTTGTTGGTGAAGAAACTGCTCTGTTCCCCTTTGCGCTGATTTTGATAATTGTACAGGCATGTCATGTAAAAATCCATGCCCCAGTTTTCGCGCTCGGCTTGAAGCAATATTTCCGGAACATGGGTGCCAAGCCCCACATATGCGCCTGTGGAACGGATGAGTTCCAGCCGCTTCATCAAAATGTCTTTTTTGCCTTCCCTCAAAAATTCTTCCAATGTGCTGCCTTGGTGGTAAATGGCTACAGGCTCGCATTCCATCATCTGCCAAATGTTGGCTTGAAGGTCGGTTGAAGGGCATGTTTGAAACATAATTTTCATTTTTCCGCCGTCCCTGCGGTATTGCTGGAACAGCCTGATCAAATAATTGTCGGCTAATGCCATGTAAGTGTTTATCCCGTTTTCTTCGGCGGCAAAAAGGGCGTTTATCACTTTGTCGGCCTGGTAATAATCGAACATCTCTTTGCGCGGATATGTTTCGGGCACATACGAATTGCCGATGAACGGATTGTCGCCCAAAATGACTTTCGTCATAGGAATTCCTAAAAATTCGACTGTTTTCATGGTAAAACCTCCAAAAAATATATTGATTTCACGTTCAATGCATGATTTTATATGCTTATATATGACCGAATGTAAAAACACAGAAAGGAAATGTATATGAAAAATCAACGAAAAATCGGTAAAATCGCAATTGCAATTTTGCTTTTTGCTTTTGTTGCGGTTTATCTTTGGGTTAATTTTTACGTTTTTGAAAATGTATTGTTTTCTTTGGACTGGTTGCATTTGTTTGCTTCTATGTTCATATATGCTTTGATACCTTTTGCGCCTGCCGTTTTTTTGCGGATGAAATTTAAAATACATTCGGCAAGATGGCTATCTTATGCCGCGACTTTCATCGCTGCCATATGCTTGGTAATTATCGTCATAAATGCGGAAACGATGTTTGACGGAAACGAAAATGAATGGTATTATGATTTCGCGCAGTATGCGTTGATTTCTTCCGTTCCCGTTCTTTATTGCATCGCGTTTTTTGGGTCAAAAAAAGATGCATGGATTGCCGTTTTTTCCCCGCTTGCATATTTTTTGAGCTTTTTTGCCCGTTATGCCGTAATATTTGGTTTAGCCGAAACTTTTTCGCTTTTGCGCTATTTTGATTTGGACTTCATTTTCAGGCAAAACCCGAATCCATTTATATTGATGTCTTTGATAACGGCGATAGTGATGTGTTTGATTTTTTTTCTGTGGGCGATTTTTTGCATATTTATTTCGCGAATGGCATACAAAATTGCCGCGCTCTCAAAAGAAAAAAACAAAAACAGAACCGGGCGACGCAAATAACAAAATTCAATTCAATGCTTGTATATTGCGACTACGTTTTTCGCCGGCACATCGGCCTGTATGCAATGGGCAGGGGAGAGAATATAGCCCCCGCTTTTTCCGAAAACCGAAAGTATCCGATCGACTTCATCTCCCACTTGTTCCGGAGTGCCGTTTACGAGCAGTTCCTGCGTGTCTATGCCCCCCCAAAACGATATTTGTTTTCCGTATTCCGCTTTCAGCCTTTCAGCCTCCATTTCAAAAGCATTGGGCTGTATTGGGTTTAATATATCCACTCCGCAATCGATCAAAGCCGGTATCAAAGTAAAAACCGAACCGCAAGTGTGATGCTGGAAAAATGCGTTTGTGAATGTTTTGGTGTATCTTATGCGCTCTTTCATGTACGGAGCCACAAGTCCCCCAAACATCGCAGCCGACATGAACGGCCCCCTCTGCGTTCCGAAATCGTCGCCGCTCGTGGTGCAGTGTATGAATTCGCCGATTGCCCCGTAGTACAGTTTTATCACGTCTTTTTGGTATTCCAGGATTTTGCCAAAAAACCAATGGACGGTTTCCGGTTCGCCCGCAAGCCTGTATAGAAAGTCGTCGAAGCCGAACATCCAGCAACCGATTTCGAATACCCCGAAGCAAGGGTGCTGCGCCACGATTGCGTATTCGGTGTTTTCATATAAATTTTTGGCGTGGGTTCTATAGCGTTCGAATAAACTTTTGTCGATGTTCGAGGCTTTCGGAAATGGGAACGTCTTTATTTCCTCCAATGGCATATTTTTGAACGGCCGTTTCACCGCCTCCCGGTTGGTTTGTTCTATGGCGTACCCGATCCCCCAGATGTCCACCCGGTAATTTTTTTGGTAGTCCATATGTTTCCAATTCCACAGTTCTTCGTTTGAAGGCGCGGGCATTCCTCCCGTCATTCTGGTGTCTATGCCCAGGCTTTCGAGTATCCTCTCGTCGATAAATCCCGGACCTTCGTATTCGCCCTCTATGCCTAATATCTTTTTCATTTCGGCCACCACGCTTTTTGCATCTATCATGGTCTGCGGGCTTCCGTACAAATCGAATACCGCCCTGTCTACTTTTTTGTGCGTGACGGCGTTTATAAACCTTTCTTTGCTGTTCATGTGATTTCCTCCTGCTTTTTTATATGATGTTGTTGCTGTTCTGTTGACAACATGGTGAAATATGCCGACCAGCCTCCCATCCGCACCCTCAAGTCCCGGTATTTTTCGGGATTTTTTTGCGCTTCGCGCAAAACGGAAGTGTCAGCCACCGACAAAGTCAACATATTGCCCCCTAAATTTACAAATGATTTCAAAAGCCCCGTCAACCTTTTTTCGCCCTCAAGAGAGAGTTTTCCGTTCTCTGCCACGAGTCTTTCCGCTATGCGCAAATCTACGGGCGAACCGACAGGCAAATTGGTCATGTCAAAAGAAGTCTGGGATAAAATCGCCCCTGTTACCCCCCGTGTGGCCGCGCCTGCAGACGGAGAAAAATTGCTGCTAACCGGTTCGCCGCTTTTTCTGCCGTCCGGAGAAGCAGCGCATCCTTCGCCGATGGCTATGTACCATGAAAATGTACCCGCCCCCGGCAAAAATGTCATGGCTTCGTATTTTTTGTTTTTGCGTTTTGTTATATCGGCAAAATCATCGATGAGTTTTGCGCCTATTTCATCGGCTTCTTTTTGGTTCCTGCCGTATTTGGGGGCGTTTGCCAATTTTTGCCTAAGTTTTTCGTGCCCTTCGAAATTTTCGTCCAAAGCTTTCGTCAATTTTTGCATATCTGCTTCTTTATCCTCAAAAACCACTTTTTTTATCGCTGCGAGCGAATCTATGACATGGGACATTCCTTCGGCTATGAGCCCGTAGGTTATATATTTTGCGCCTGAATGCGTCATGTCGAAACCGTTTTCCATCGGTCCTTCAAGCAAAGCCGAAAGCAGGGGCACAGGGGCGATATATTTCCTTGCGCCGAAATTCTTGCAATTTTTTTCCATCAAGCCTTCTATTTCATATTCGAGCATCTTCAAAAAAGTTTCATACACTTCGCCATACGAGCCAAAAAACGACGGATCTCCGAAATCCGGGGCTTCTTCTTTCCGGTCTATTCTGCTTTTGCCGCGATTTAGCGCCCATTCAAGGCATCGGAGCATATTGAACCTGTCAAAATAAAAATCGTTTCGCCCCGCGACTATTATTTCCCAGCATCCGTCGTTTGTATAGTCGCGCGCGTCTTTTTGTTCGATCCCCCATTTGGTCAGGGCGGGTATGATCACATCGTCGTTGAAAAATGCCGGCAACCCGCCTCCGTTCACAAGCGTTTCGCAGGCTTTTTTGTAAAGCGCTTCGGGGGTTCCGGAAAAAACCCTCAATGTCAGGCACGGGTTTGTCATGCGGTTTTCATCGAAAGCTTCGAGGCACATATAAGTTACCGGGTTTGAAGCGTCTTTCCCGTTTTCGGGGTTTACCCCGCCTATGATGACGTTTTGGAGCCAGTGGTTTGTGGCATCTACGGAATCGCGGGCATTATGCTTTTGGGTCGTGTGCGCGAAAGGCGACCTTTTCGCCCAGTTCGCTTCATTTTGCCTGTTTGCCTCTTCGAAATTTGTGCTTTCATGCACGATGCTGTTGTCTACGGATCTCTCGTTGAATTTGAGAAAAAAACAAGCGATTGTTTCCCGGGCTTTGTCCATGTCGATGCGCCCGTTTTCGAGATCGTCTTCAAGATATTTCCAGACATGCTGGTCAAAGCGCCCTATTGCGAGATGGTTTCCCGAAAGTTGAAAAGCGAAATGGGCAAACCATATCGAAACGACCGCCTGAGCAAAAGTTTGCGGCGGATTTTTTGGCGTAAAAGCGAGATCTTCCGCCATTTCCAGAAGTTCCTTCTTTCTACCGGGATCTTGGGTGCGTTTTGCCAATTCGGCGCAATATACAAAATATCTTTCAGATAAAATTTCCAAAGCATCCATCACGATAAAAATCGATTCATAAAATGCCTTGGATTCCGGCAATTCTGTCTTTTCCAGCGCTTCGAGCGCACTTTTTTTTATCCCGGTTGTGCCTTGCTTCAGAAGTTTCGGATATGAAGGGACGATATGCCCCACAATCGAATTTGTGGACAACCCTTGCTCCGCCGCCGCCTTTTTTTCTTTTGCTGTGGCATAGTCCGGAAGCGACCCCGAAATCATGACATCTTCTTCGGGTATGGCGATACTTCCGGCAATCAGTTGATTGTCCCATATGCAAAGCGGGACATTCGAAAATTTCATGCGGATAGCTTCGGCTTTTCGGATTATCAGCGGTTTATTTTCTATTCCCGGAAATTTTTCGAAAACGCTGCCTGATTCGTTATGCCAATTCTTTTTGCGGAGCATACTTTCCCTTATGTTCTTTTTTATGCTTTCAATCCGGTTCGACATGCAAAAAATCATTCCCCTTTCTAAAATACAAATACATCTAATCCTTTCGGAGCCATTTTTCGGAGTTTTCCGAGATAATCCTCGCTTTGTTTTTTCAAATCGCCCGGTTTGTAATCCAATCCGAGCCATTCGTATTTCGCGGGTGCGGAAGAATTGTATTTTAACAAATGTATCTGGCGAATGCACAACCCATGCGCCAAATCATATATTTTTGCTATATCGTCTGCAAAATCGTTGTAACCCGGTATAAGCGGAACGCGCAACGTTATTTTATCGGCTGATATACCGGCCAGTTTTTTCAGATTGCCCAATATGGTTTTGTTTTTTGCGCCTGTATAAATCAAGTGTTTTTTTTCGTCAAGAATTTTTATATCGTAATAAAAAATATCGGCATATTCGGCGATTTCACGCAAGTGTTCCCAATTTCCCATTCCGCATGTTTCTACGATTGAATGAATTTTGCGCTCGCGGAGCAGCGCGAGCAAAGATATGGCAAATTTAGGCTGAAACAACGCTTCGCCCCCCGATATTGTCGCCCCTCCGCCGGACGAATCGAAAAAAATTTTGTTTTCGGATATTTCGTCGGCAAGCTCCGAGGCTTTTGCGAGTTTTCCGCAAACGGCACGAGCCCCGTTTGCGCATTTGTCGCCCATGCAAACCGGGCATTTTTTGCATCGGCTTTTGAAATGGAGCATTTGCGGTTCTTTTTTTTGCGATTCGGGGCTGTGGCACCAAACGCACTTAAGCGGGCAGCCTTTGAAATAGACGACCGTCCTTATTCCCGGGCCGTCATGCGCCGCGAAATGGTCTATATCGAAGATAATTCCGCATTCGTCTTTTTGCCGCATCCAATCAAATCCTTGAAATATTTATGATCCGTGTTTTTATTGTATCATTTTTGCGGTTTTTTGTCAATGGGTGAAATGATTTTTTAGACTTCGCGACATATTTTATGTTTTTTCCAAATTCGGAAAATTTACAAAAAGGCCTTTAATTTTTTTTATGTATGGCATATAATGAATTTATTGGCCAAGTGATTTTCAAAATCGAGGCGACTGATGCCGGATTGACATTATGGAAACCAAAAAAAACATATCGGGCAAAATTTTCAACATACAGCGATTTTCAATCTATGACGGGCCGGGCATTCGGACGGTGGCGTTTTTTTCGGGTTGCAACCTGCATTGCGCTTGGTGCCATAACCCGGAATCCATATCAAACCGCAATCAGCTAAAATTCAACCCTGACCAGTGCATTTTTTGCGGCAGGTGTTTTGAGCTGTGCGAAAAAAAAGCGCACATGGCAAAAAACGGGCTCCACATATTGGACAGGGGCAAATGCGCCCTCTGCTTAAAATGCGCAAACGAATGCTACGCCGAAGCTCTTTTGCCGATATGGCGAATGATTACGGTTTCGGAACTTGAAAAATTGATTTTGACGGATGTGGAATATTTTTTGCAATCGGGCGGGGGGGTGACTTTTTCGGGGGGAGAACCCATGTTGCAACTTGATTTCCTGCGCGAGATTTTGATCAAATGCAAAGCCGCAAAAATCCATACGGCCGTGGACACCGCCGGAGCGGTCAATTTTGAATCTTTTGAAAATATTTTGCCGCATTGCGATTTGTTTTTATACGACATCAAGGCATATGACGGCGAAACGCACAAAAAACTGACAAACTCCCCGAATGGGTTGATACTCGAAAATTTGAAAAAACTCGCGCCGCGTTCCAAAGTGCGAGTCCGAATTCCCGTCATAGCGGGCCCAAAAGGCAACATCTGCGAAATGGAAAACATCGCAAAATTTTTGAGTGGGATACAAATAGATTGCTGCGAACTTTTGGTTTATCACAAACTCGGCGAAGGGAAATACAAATCTCTCGGGATGGCAAACGAAAATATATTCGAAGAACCCGATTTTTATACCATGGAAAAAATAAAAAAATTGTTTTCGGAAAATAATGTAAACGTGAAATGAACAAATATATAATGATGAAAAGAGAGGGATAAAAAATGCTCAATGAAGAAAAAGTCGCGCTTTCGCCGCTTTGCGAAAGAAGGATCAAAGCTTTGCACGACGACAAGCAAAAAATCAACGAAGAAAAAATTAAAGCCTTGGGCAGCATCAACATCGACGACCATGGCTTCGTATATTTCCCGGAATTCAAATTCAAGCCCACAATAACGAGAGATTACGGCAAAGTCACGGGAATGCGTGAAATTGGCATAAATTTCAGGAGGTTTCTAAACGAAAGCCCCCAGTACACCAACAAAAACAGCGCACTCGGCGGAGCATGGATAAGCTATCTTGCCAATTGGGTGCCCATGGGGATCGCCCCGGACGATTATCCCAACGAATTGAAAAAAATCTGGGACAAATACCGCATAACCCAACCCGGGTTCGGCGCGATGAACCATTGCGCGGGGGATATGGAAATCGGATTGAAACTCGGATGGAGCGGACTCCTCGAAAAGATAAGGCATTTCCGCGAATTCAACGCCCCGGCAGACACCGCGTTTTACGACGGCGAAGAAGAACTTGTTCTCGGCATTATCGAATGGGTGCAGAAAATCGCATCCCATGCAAAAGATCTTGCCGCAATCGAAGAAAACAAAGAAAACAAAGCCAACCTTCTTGAAATTGCCGAAATGAACGAAAAGCTCGCAAAAAAACCTCCGTCCACGATGCGCGAAGCCTGCCAGTTCATCGCGCATTTCCAAAGCGTGGACAGGATGTATTTCGCGGGGGGCGCTTTGGACCAATTGGACGAAAAACTCCGCCCCTATTACGAAAAGGACAAAAAAGAGGGAAGGCTGACCGATGAGGAAGCAGTTTGGTACATTGCGAGCGTATTTTTCAACGACACGCACTATTCGCAAATCGCGGGGCTCTCGCCCGACGGCTCGCGCGACATGACATCGAGGCTTTCTTTCATAATCCTCGACGCCATGCATAAAATAAGGATACCGATTAATCTCGCCATACGTCTGCACGACAAAATAAACAAAACCTTGCTGCGCCGTTCGCTCGAATATATGATAGAAGACGGATCCGGAGTGTGTTATTCTTGCAACATAGGCTGCGAAGAAGGGTACGCCAAAAACGGCTATGCCCCGGCGCTGGGCAGGATGAGGGTAAAAGTGGGCTGCAATTGGGTGGCGATCCCCGGAAGGGAATATCCGCTGCAGGATGTCACGAGGGTGAATATGGCGCAGGCATTGACATTCGCGCTTGCGGACATACGGGAAACAAAAAAATACGGAATGGAAGAACTGTTCGGTAGATTTGCCTATCACTTAAAAGAAATGGTGGACAGCATATTGGCCGGATTCGACAAACATTTCGAGGTCATATCGAGAAATGTTCCCGAAATCGTGTACAACCTATTCATGCACGGCCCTTTGGAACGAGGGTTGAATTGCGCCGAAGGCGGCGTGGACATTATGAATTTCAACATAGACGGGATAGCGCTGGCTACTGTGGCCGATTCTTTTGCCGCGGTCGAACAAAGGGTTGCAAATGAAAAAAAATTGACATTTGAGGAGCTTTTCGAGGTTTTGGACGCGAATTTCGAAGGCAAGGAAAATATAAGGCTTATGTTGAAAAACATAAAGAGGTTCGGCGACCCCGATTCGCGGGCGAATTATTGGGCGGAAAAAATTAAAGACGAATTTGTCGGGCTGTGCAGAAGAAACACTCCGAAACACAACATAAAAGTGCTCCCGGGGTTGTTTTCCCACGGGGACATATATTCATACGGCAAAAACACAAAAGCCACCCCGAACGGAAGGCGAATGGGGGAGCCGATTTCGCATTCAAACGAACCCGACCCCGGATTTGCGAGGGGGCTGAACAGTTTTTCCCCATCGCTCAAAGCGACCGCAGTGGCGAAACTCCAAGCAGGTTACGGAAATTCCGCCCCGCTGCACCTTGATATCGACACAAAAATGCTTTCGGATTCGGGGGGCATAGACGCTCTGATTTCGCTTTTGCACACGCACAACCAAATGGGCGGCACGCTCGTGAATATGAACTGCCTAAGCGAACAAAAATTAAAAGAAGCGCACTTGGATCCGGCGAGTCATCCGGATTTGGTAGTCAGGGTCACGGGATATTCGGCGTTTTTCGCTTCCTTGTCGAAAGAATACCGCCAGCAGATAATAGACAGGTTCCTTTCGGCGAAATAAATTTCAAATCAGCCAAATCATTGAGTTTCACAAACCTGCAAGCTTCATCCTGACCAAAATAAAAACGCAGAGCATGATCATGAACACTATGAAAATCCGTGTTATCACTTTTATTCCTGAAACTATTTTTTTTCCCGTTTTGGGATCTTTGTTGGAATATCTGTCTGCATATTCGTCCCCGAAAGTTTTTCTTATTTCATCTTCTTCCAAGTAGATGTTCAAAAAGTCACTTGCAATTTTTTTGAAAAATTTCAGAATAATGCGCACCCCTTTCAATCTTCTTTTTTATCTTCATCTTTGTATTTAAATTCCATGAGGCGCTTGAACATGGCGAGGTTTCTTCTGTATAGCTCTTGAATTTTTTCGTCGTCTTCTTCCGATACTTTGAGTTCCCTGATTGCAATTACGGTTTCCTTGGGGAAATTGTCGAGTCCCAGATAATATTCCCAGCATTGCAAAGAACCTAATTTGACTGCATATCCGTCATATGCTTCTTCGGGGACATAGCCGAGGGCATCTTCCAAGGCCATGAACAAACCGCCTCTTTTTGCATATTGCTTGTATATTTCCCGATCGATGAAATATATCACGATATTTCCGGCTGCAAATTCCAATTCGATCTGAGTTTGGGCGGTTATAATGGCTTCGATATTAACAGGCTGCCCCCGCGCCCTCGCGTTTTCCATTTGTATATCGGTCATGTAGACAAATTGCATAAATTCCGCGTGTACTTGTCCATCTCCGTTATAGTCCTCGCCGAGTATTTCGTCAAGGGAACGCTGGAGGTCTCCGTACATTTCGGAATCGAATTGCGTTCCGCCGATATACGCTATGTTTACGTCGCCCTTTATTTTTGAAGCGCATTGAACCACGCAAAAAATGACAAACGCCAAAACCGCGACGGCGATCAAAAGCACGAATTTGTAGTGATACCAAAAATTGTCGAATTTTCTTTTCCAATCGAATAAATAATCGCCGACTTCTTTTTTTTCCCCGTCCATAAAATCCGCCCCTTTTTAGTTTTCAGTTAAAGTTAGTTTTTTCTGACAACTGACAACTGATAACTCGTCCCCTCGTTTTCATTTTTCCGGCTTCATCAGGGGAAACAGCACGCATTCGCGGATCGGCTTGTCCATCATGAACGAAAACAGCCTTTCCGAAACGCCAAACCCGAAGGCCGGCGGCATCCCGTACCGAAGCGCCTCGATGAAATCCTGGTCGTGGCTGTGCGCTTCTTCATCCCCGGCTTCCTTGATCACCCTTTGTTCTTTGAACCTGTTTTCCAAATCTATTGGGTCGTTTAGCTCAGCATAGCCGTTTCCCATTTCGGAGCCCGCGATGATGATTTGTATCTGGTCCGCTTTTTTGGGGTCCTCCCTTTTTCTTTTGGGCAGGGGATTGAGTTGGATCGGCTGCCCCACCAAAAATCCCGGTCCGGAAAGCGTCTTTCTCGCTTCTTTCCACAAAACATCTACGAGCCGCCAGTAGTTCTGTTTTGGGTCATATGCGATTTTTAGCTCGTCGAGCTTGTCTTTTAGCTGTTTTATGTCGGCCTCGTAAATGCCGATGCCGAATTTTTCTTTTATCACAGTTTCGAAATCGTAAATTTCCCATTCTTTGTCCATTTCGATTTCGAATCCGCGCGAAACAAATTTCGATCCACCCGTCACCGCCTCCGTGACTTTGCGGTACATTTCTTTGACTAATGCCATTCCGTCGGAACAATCCGAATACGCCCAATAAAATTCCATCTGGGTGTAGTCTTGCAGATGCTCGCTGCTCATGCCTTCGTTTCGAAACTGCCTCCCGATTTCAAATGTCTTGTCAAACCCGGCCACCAGCAGCCTTTTTTGCCAAAGTTCGCCCATCGATATCCGCAAAAAAACGTCGATGTCCAAAGCGTTGTGATGGGTTTTGAACGGGGTCGCGGCCGCTCCGCCGGAATTGACTTCCAATATCGGCGTCTCCACTTCCAAAAATCCTTTTTCGGACAAAAAATTCCTTATGGTGTTCCAAAATATCTGTTTTTTCACGAACAGCTGTTTTTGGCCGCTGTTTATGATCAGATCCAGATACCTCTGCCGAAACCTTATGTCCGCGTCTTTGAGCCCGTGATATTTTTCCGGCAGCGGCGAAAGCGATTTTGAGAGCAGTTCGAGCTCGTGGGCGTGAACCGATACTTCGCCGGTTTTGGTTTTGAACACTTTGCCGGAAATGCCCACAATGTCGCCTATGTCCCATTTTTTGAATTTCGCGTATTTTTCCCCGCCCACGTCGTCTTGCCTCACATATGCCTGTATATTGCCGTAGAAATCGGCTACGTTTATGAAATTGGCCTTTCCCATGTTGCGCCTCGACATGAGCCGCCCCGCGATTTTTACTTCTTCGCCCTCGAATGCGTCAAAATTTTCGATTATCTGTTTTGTGGTTGAATCCACCGGGTATTTTGTCGTCAAATAGGGGTTTTCTCCGTTTTCGACAAGCTCTGCGAGTTTTTCGCGGCGTATTTGGGATTGTTCGTTGAAATCATCGCACATTTCTTCATTTTGCATCGCTTATTCCTCCTTTATTTTGGAAATGTCCAAAATTTCGAGTTTGAAAATCCCCTTAGGCGTTTCATATTCCACAGTCTCGCCCTTTTTTGCCCCTACCAACACTTTGCCTATCGGCGATTCGTCCGATATTTTGTATTTGAAAGGGTCGGCTTCCATCGAACCCACCAAGCTGTAGACAATTTCTTTGTTTAAATTCAAGTTTTTGACTTTCACTTTGTTTCCTATATTTATTTCATCTGTTTTTATGTCGTTTTCATCCATCACTTTGACATATTTCAGCTGTTCTTCGAGCTCCATTATCCGCGATTCGACTTTGGCTTGTTCGTTTTTAGCCTCGTCGTATTCGCTGTTCTCCGACAAATCGCCGAAAGCGCGCGCGATCCCTATCGTGTCGATGATTTCCTTGCGCCTGATAGTTTTCAGATATTCGAATTCCTCTTCCATTTTTTTCAATCCGTCATGGGTAACCAAAAGTTGTTTCAAAGTTTTTTGCATTTTTGCATTCTCCTCGCTTTATTTGTTGTATAAATTATTCAAGCGCTTTTACGGCCGCTTGAAGCTGCGTGTCTTCTTCGTCTGTGATTTTTTCGAAATTTTTTTCCCGGAGAAGTTCTTCGGGCAAAAAGACTTCCATATGCGGAAAAACACCTATTCCGTCGTAACAGTCGCTGAAAGGCGGATAATATTTTGCATTTGAAATTTTTATCGCGGTTATTTTGTCGCCAAGCGGATATATGCCCTGCATAGTGCCTTTGCCGTATGTTTTTGTCCCTATCAGCACGGCTTTTTCGTAATCTTGCAAAGCCGCGCAAAAAAGCTCTGCCGCGCTCGCAGTGCTCTCATTCATCAAAACCGCCATTGGCGCCACTATTTCTTCGGCATCGGAATAAAGCACTTCAAATTCCGAATTGTTTTTGTATGTGTACCTGATTATCGGACCCTCCGGAAGAAGATAATCCAAAGTCTGCGTGACGCCCATAAGATCTCCCCCGGGGTTGTATCTTAGGTCAAATATATATTTTTCGGCGCCTGACGATTCGAGCTCGTCCATCGCGTTTTTGAATTCGTTCGGCGTTTCCTGGTTGAACTCCTTTATTTTTACATATCCCGTTTTGGAATTTATCATCCTGGATTTTACGCTCTGCGTTTTCACTTCCCCCCTCGTGAAAACGAGCTTCAACTCTTCGAAATTTTCCGGTTCTCCCCTCAGCACCGTGAGATTCACCGTTGTCCCAATTTCCCCGCGTACTTTTTCTATGGCTTCGTAATAACCAAGTTCCGAAACAAGCTCGTCCTCCACCATGTATATGTAGTCCCCTTCGATCATTCCGCCTTCCCGGGCAGGCGAATCCGGATAAACAAAAGCGACTTCTATGACTCCCCCCATTTCCTGCGAATATAGCACTTCCACTCCAATTCCGACCAATTTCCCCTGATTGCCAAGTTGGTATTGGGCGTATTCGCCCGCATCGTAATAATAAGCGTACCTGTCCCCAAGCCCCATCACATATCCCCTGGCGATGCCGTCCAAAACCTTTTGGTGGTCGATTTCGCCGATATAGTGGATTTCGACCATTTTTTCAAGTTCCGCGAGTTTCAGGGCCACCCTGTCGCCAATCCCGGCGCTTGCCAATTTTTTGTTGAAATTGTTGTATGTGTTTACATATGTCATCATAAAAGTGAGCAAAACCGCAAAACACACCAGCACCAAAGCGGCACTGAGAGAAATTTTTTTATTCATTTTACAAAAGGCCGCTGGTCAACGGGTTTTTGAAAACCCCGTATTCCATATATGAAAAATGCAGGTGGTTGCCCGTGGACCAACCTGTCGAGCCTACATAGGCTATCACGTCGCCTTTCGACACTCTGGCACCCACTTTTACGTTCAAAGAACTCGCATGGGCATATAGCGTGGATTTTCCGCCTCCATGGTCGATGACTACATAATTCCCATATGCCCCGCTGTACGTCGCAATTATCACGATCCCGTCGTTTGCCGCCCATATCGGCGACCCGTAATTGGCGGGTATGTCTATGCCGTTATGAAATTCCGAACGCCCGGTTATGGGGCTTATCCTCGTTCCGAACCCCGACGAAACGGGATTGGCGTATTTCGGAGTAACGGGATATTTGAAATTCCCGCCGACATATTTCCGCTCGCTTTGCTGCAAAGCCGTCAATTCTTTCGAAGCCCTGTTTATTTCGGCCAACAAATCTGCGCTTTCCTGGTCGAATTTGTCTTGGGCGGCTTGGCTTTTGGCTATGTCGTCGGCCAATTTTTTTATGGTCCTTTCGGCTTCGTCGCGCATCGCCGCCACTTCCTTCGATTTTTCGGCAAGCGTTTGAATGTATTCGTTTTGCTGGGTTATCATTTCTTCATTGAACTCTTTTTGAGATTCCATGTCCGCTCTGGATTGCACGAGGTTGTCTATTACGTTTTTGTTATATTCGGATATATTGGATATTATTTCTATCCTCGACAAAAAATCCGTAAAATCTTCGGAATGCAAAAGAAGCTCCAAATAATTCACATCGCCTTCCTCATAGGCGAATTTGATCAGTTTCAAAAAAACATCGTAAATTTTCTTGTAATCTTCTTCCGCTTGGATTATATCCGATTCTGTCTGTTCTATCGCTTCTTTGAGGAGATCTATGAATTCTTCGGTTTCCCTGATTTCGCCTTCTATGACCGCGATCAATTCGTCGTAATATCTTTTGGTTCTGGCTGCATCGGCTTGCTTGTTTTTGAGGTTCGCGATTTCATTTTCGATTTTTTTCCTTTCGTTTGCCCCCGCCGCCAAAGAAGCTTTTTTTTCGTTTATGCGCCGTTGCAGTTCATCCGCAGTAGACACCCCGAAAGCCGGTTTCAAACCTGTCGCGGACAATGCGGAAAACATGATAAAAAAAGCGAGCAAAAACAAAATTATTTTTTTGATGTCGATTTTTGTCTGTCTAAACATACAAAACCCCCCTATCTTAAACCTTTAAATATTTTCTCGACGATACCGCGCTCCCAAAAATCCCGCATGAAACGCCTGTAAGCACGCAAGCCGCCAAAATAACTATATTTATTTCCGAAAACGGTATAAATTCGAGCACTTCCGTCATTTTTTCGATCGCTGAAATCGCCGCTTCATATATGTACATCTGCGCCGCGAATGCGATCAACGCCGAAAGCAATCCTATTATCACCCCTTCGAGCAAAAACGGGACAACGATAAAAAAATTGGTCGCGCCGATGTAGCGCATTATCTCTATTTCGTTTTTTCTCGAATATACCGAAAGCCTGATCGTGTTGAGTATTATGAATATTGCGACCAAAAACAAAACAAGCGAAAAACCGACCAAAACAAGCATGACGATGTCCTTGAGGTTTTTTATGAGTTCTGACACCTCGACTTGGTTTTTCACGTTAGGCGTGCCGTCGTTGTTCTTGGCGACGCCCTCCATGGTGCGCAGTTTATAGTCCAACGTATTTACGTCGTTTATGTTCCTGTAGGTTATTTCTATGGAATTGGATATGGGATTGTCCATCGTGACATTGGCGAACAATTCGTCATCCTCGAAGGCGTACCCAAACGCCGAATATTTTTCCCCGACTTTTTCCAGGGCTTCCTCCTTGGATATGAACCTTATGCTTTCGACGTTTTCAAGCCCGGTGATATCGTCTTTTATTTTTTGTATCTGTTCTTCGGATTCATAGGCGGAATCGATGAAAAAGACGATTTTATTGAGCGAGTCGAGTTTTTCCAGGTTGATATCGGTGTTGATCATCAAAAGCAGGAAACAACCCGTGAATATAAGACAGAGCGTCAAAGTGAAAACGGACGTGACGCTTATGACGCTGTTCATGAACAGCCCGTTGAGGCTCTGCCTTATGAAAAACACGATACTGTATTTTTTCATTTGATTTCACCCCCGCTCGGGCGGTCATTTATGACCGTTCCGTTTTTTATGGATATGACCCGTTTTTTGAAGCGATCCACAAGCGCTTTTTCGTGGGTCACCACTATCACGGTTTTTCCCATTTTATTTATCCGTTCCAGGCTTTCCATTATTTCCAGGCTCATTTTGGGATCGAGGTTCCCTGTGGGTTCGTCGGCGATTATCGTGTCGGGTTTGTTGACCAGCGCGCGCGCCAGCACGACCCTCTGCTGCTCCCCGCCCGAAAGCTCTTTGGGGTACGATCTGAGTTTGCTTTTCAAGCCGATGGTATCGAGGATCGCGGGTACCATTTTTTTGATTTTTGAACCCGGTTCGCCCACCACGCGCATCGCAAAAGCTATATTTTCATAGACGGTCATATTGGGGAACAGCCTGAAATCCTGAAAAACGTATCCGAGGCTCCGCCTGTAGAAAGGAATCTTCCTTTCGGGCATTCTCGTCAGGTCGTTTCCATCCACTATTATTCTGCCTTTTGTGGCATCTTCTTCTTTCAAAAGGAGTTTTGTTATCGTTGTTTTGCCCGCACCGGAAGAACCTATGATAAAAACAAATTCCCCGCTTTCTATCGTGAGATTTATGTTTTTCAAGGCTACAAAACCGTTTGCGAATTCTTTTCTTACATTTTTGAATTCAATCATTATTTTCGCTTCGCTTTTTTTATTATTTTATGTTGCGCATCAATACTTGACGGGTTTTGAGGACAGGTATTTATTTACCATAAGCGCCACTTTGAACACGATCGCGTGCTCGAATTCGCGAAGGTCGAGCCCCGTCAGCTTTTTTATTTTTTCCAATCTGTACACGAGCGTGTTGCGGTGGACGAACAATTTGCGCGAAGTTTCGGAAACGTTCAGGTTGTTTTCGAAAAAATTATGTATCGTCATCAAAGATTCCCGGTCCAGCGATTCCAAGGTTCCGAATTTGAATACCTCGTCCAAAAAAACTTCGCACAGGGTAGTTGGGAGCTGGTATATTATCCTGCCTATTCCGAGATTTTTGTAATTTATCACTTCTTTTTCGTTTTCGAAAACCTTGCCCACTTCGAGGGCTATTTGCGCTTCCTTGAAAGAGCGCGATAAATCTTTCATTTCGGATACGGGGCTGCCTATGCCCACCACCGCTTTGGTGAAAAATTCCGAAATTGCGGTGGAGACGATTTCCTTGGCTACTTTTTCCGTTTCTTCGTTTTTGTCGGAATTGGCATTCTCTTGTTTTGTTTCGCGCACGAGCACTATGTCTTTTTCGTCCAGGCTGATTATGAAATCTCGGGTTTTGTCGGGAAACATGCTCTGCATTATATCGGCCGGATTGATTTCGCGCTTGCTTCCGTATGCGGGAAATTTGACGAGATAGACGATTCGGCCCACGTTTTCCTGGAAGTTTAGTTCTTTGGCTCTCAAAAAAATGTCACCGGGCAAAATGTTGTCCAAAATCACGTTCTTCATAAAAGACAGCCTGTTGAATTGCTCGTCGTGCAGATTTTCGAAACTCCCGAAAAACACCGAAATCAGCGAAACTATTTTGGAGGCTTCCGCGCCCTCGCCGGAAATGAACAGGATGTATTCCCCCCCCGGATCTTCCTCGCGTTCCAGATATTTGTAGGTATATCCGTTTTTTTGATATTCGTCTTTTATGCTGCGGGATTTCATCTCATGGCATATGTATTCTCTGGACTTGCCCGTTTGCGCACTGTCCGTGCAGGCGATTATGTTCCCGTTTTCGTCGATTATCCCTATTTCCCCGCCGATTATATCTTTGTATTTTTCCAGCATATCGCTAAACGCTTTGCTCGACATAAAAAACCTCCAACTGAACCATTTTGTCCGTTTATATCATTTTAAGGGTGAAATATATGCCGACGGCCACACAATAGACGAGAAGCGCGCATATCATGTAAAAAAAGTAAGAGGCAAAAGAAAGGAAGCTTGCAACCGAAAAAACCGCTATAAAAACCGAAAGTATGAAAAATTGGAAATATCTTGAATCTTTTTCGAATATCTTCACATCCAATTCCAAAGGCTCGCTTTTCAGCTGCCCTTTGCCTTTCATGAGCGCCAATGCGAAAACAAGGGTGAAAACCGCAAAAACCGCCAACAGGGCTTTAAATCCCATTTTTATGTGGACGCCCAAAAGCGGGGACTGCGCAAAATACAGAAGAAAACTTCCCGCAGCGGCGAAAATCGAGAAACAGAAAAACTCTTTTTGATACAGGTAGTAGATGTAGACGAGCGCCGTGGCAGTGACGGAAAAAGCGGTCAGAAACGGTATCCAATCCTGTTGGGTCAAAAAAATCACAAAATCCGAAATGAAAATGAAAATTGCGGCCGCCAATAGGCTTTTGCTGCGTATGATTTTGTCTTTTTCTTCGATAATTTGCGTTTTTCTGTAAAAGAAAAACGCCGCAGACCCCACTAGCGCAATCCCCGTGACGAAAAGCCCCGCTGTCGAAATGCTTTTGAGCTTTTCTATTTCGCCCCAAGTCAGATTCATGGCGTAAACGAAAAAACCGACCGCGCAGACGGCGCCCCCGAAAAGGATCATCAGCCTGTATGTTATTATTTCGATTCGCCTTTCGGTATGTTTTTTACTTTTTTCGGTATTTATATCTTTGAATGTTTTGTTCGTTTTTTTCGCTTTTTTCAAAAATTTATCCACCCCGTTGATTTGATTATCGGTACAAGTATCAATTATATCACACTATTTTGGTTTTGTCAAATTTATTTTTCGCGCGCGCCGGCAAATTGTTGATTATTTTGGAATTTTGTGTTATCATTTACGTGCAGCCTTGCATATGTCATGTTAGTCTATGCCAATCACTATAAATTTTACGTTAAGGGGAATATTTATGAAACCAAAAAAAATCACGATGAATTTCGCGGCTCTTTTGGCTGCTGTTTTTGTTCTCGCCGCTTTTGCCGGCTGCAAAAAAGGGGACAAATCGGCAAATTTGTTCAAAGAAGGCGAATTGGGGGATTTTTGGGATTTGCAGCCCGACGACGCGGAGATCGTCCCCGCGCCGCAGGGAGCAGGCGAAAATGAAGGCGACGAAGTGATAACCGACGACGAATCGCTGAACATGGATTCTGTCAGGAAGCTCGCCCACAGGCAGATTTCGCCTTTCGAATTCATGGAAAATTATCCGGGGACGGTGAGAGGCGAAAATCCGCGCGTTTATTTGAACGCCCTGCCAAACGATTACGTCATCCGCATCGAATATGAAGGGGAAAACATCATCCTCGCGAGCTTGGACGACCACAGGCTCGGAATGTCGCTTGATTTGCTCGGGGACAAAAGTTTGGATATGTTTCTTTTGGAAAGGGAACCTTGAATTACAGCGCCGCGAATATGGCGTCGATCTCTTTCAGTTTTTCGATTATTTTTATATGCTGCGGGCACTTCGCCTCGCAGTTTCCGCATTCCGCGCATTTTGAAACGGGTTCGGATATCAAATTTCCGTGCCAGTCCTTATGGCCGCGGGTAACTTGGCTGTACATATTTTTTCCGAGGGCGGTCATTCCGTAAACGTTGTGGTGCGTGAAGGCGTTGAATATATGGGGGATGTTGATCCCCTGCGGGCAAGGCTTGCAGTAATCGCAGCCAGTGCAGTACAGATCCGAGAATTTTTTGAGATCGGCCATGAGCTGTCCGGCTTTTTCGAAATCTGCGGCGTTCATCGGCACTTCCATTTCGCCCACTTTCAAGTTCTGTTCGAGCATTGGCATCGAACCCATCCCCGAAAGCGCGCATGAGACGTTTGGGTTGCCGAGCACGAACCTGATGGCGAGTTCGACGGTTTCGGGATTCTTTTCGCCCAGCAGCTTGTCCGCCAAACTCGAAGGCGCGGCGAGGCGCCCCCCGGCTACCGGGCCCATGACCACCGTCCCGATTCCGGCTTCCGCCAGATATGCGATGGCTTCTTCGTTTGAGCGATCAAGCAAATTGTATTGCAGCAGAACGGACGAAAATATTTCGCCCTGTTCGATTATGTGGCGCATATCCTTGGAATCGCCGTGAAAGGAGAAAGACATATGTTTGATCAATTTTTCATCTATGGCTTTCCGCGCCTCATCCATCAATTTCATCGGTTTTATCTGGCCGTCCATCGCTTCTTTGTTTATGCCGTGGAAATGATAAAAATCGATGTACGGGGTATCCATGCTGCGTAATTGTTTTTCGAGCACTTTCCTAAAATCGCCTGTTTCTTTGACCAAATGCAGCGGCTGTTTTGTGGCGAGCATGACATTGCCGCGCACGGATTTCAGGGCTTTGCCCGAAACGGGCTGGCTCTGCTCATTGCAATAGCCGTAAGCCGTGTCAAAATAGTTTACGCCTTGTTCGTATGCGCGGCGGAGCATGGGTATGGCTTTTTCCTCGTCCACGAGTTTTTTGCCGTCTTTTTCAATTTCGGGCAGCCTCATGCAGCCAAAGCCGAGCGCAGAAATCATTTTTCCGGTTTTTCCGAATTTGCGGTATTGCATAAAAAATTACCTCCTCATTATGGTGCGCAATCAATATTTACTATCAAAAAATATAGTTTACAAATGGACGGATTTGTAAACTGTATTTAGATTTTTTTATCCTTTTTGTCTCGTTTGTCCCGGAAAATCGCCGATCGAGCCGAAAATTTAAATTTCTTCGTTTTCCTCGGCTTCTTCGCTTTCGGCATTCTTTTGGGTTTCGAGCGCCGCATGGTAGCTGGCGAGTATGGCGGATTCGATTTTGAGCCTGAACTCGCTGTTTATGGGGTGCACTATGTCCTTGTAAGTGCCGTCGGCGTTTTTCCTGCTGGGCATTATCAAAAACAATTTGTCTTTCGCGTAAATTATTTTCACGTCATGCACCGCGAGCTCGTTGTCGAAAGTGACCGAAACGATAGCCTTCAAAGGCCCCTCGTCAAATGTTTTGCGAATTTTTATATCCGAAATTTCCATTTCAAAATCCTCCTGTTACAATGTAAATGGTGTAAATGATTTAATTTTTTGATATTATGCAATATATTACACCAAAAAAATGTTGTAAAGATTAAAATATAATTAATTTACCGTTAAAATTTAAAAAAATAAAAAAATTTGTTTACATAAATCTATTTTTGTCGTATAATAAAAAAAACGGAAAATTTTTCGAAAGGATAAACAAATGCAAAACTTGATAAACCTATCCGATACCGCAGGCAAAAAAATATTTTTTTCGGGCATAGGAGGAATCAGCATGTCGGCGATCGCCGCCGCCTTGAAACAAAAAGGTTACGAAGTGTGCGGTTCCGACATAATAGAAAAAGACGAGTTGCAAAAACTCAGGGTTTCGGGCATCGAAATATTCGTCCCGCACAAAGGCGAAAACGTCGAAGGGTGCGGGTTGGTGGTTTACAACGCCAGGATAAAAAAGGACAATCCCGAAATGGTCAGGGCAAAAGAATTGAAAATACCGATTATAAAACGTTCCCAAATGCTCGGGGCCCTCATGGGCGGATATGAAACGTCCATCGGGATTTCGGGCACCCACGGAAAATCGACGGTCACTTCGATGACAAGCGAGATATTCATGCAGGCGAAAACAGAACCGACATTTTTTATAGGGGCAGTGTACCCCCCCGTTAATTCGGCTTATCAAACCGGAAAAGACGATTACTTCATACTCGAAGCGGACGAATTTTACGATAGTTTTTTGGATTTTTACCCGAATATTTCGGTCATATTGAACATTGAAATGGATCACCCCGATTATTTTCGTGATTTGGGCGCCATGATTTGTTCATACGAAAAATTTTTGGGCAATACTTCCGATTGCGCCATCATAAACGGCGACGACGAAAACGCCCGGAAAGCCGCGAACGATTTCAAAGGGGAAATACTCTCATATTCCCTGAAAAATCCTGCCGCCGAAATATTTGCCGGAAACATATCTTATCCCGACGGTTTCCCCGAATTCGACATATTTGCGAAAGGCGCAAAATACGCCCGTATAAAGCTCTCCGTCCCGGGGGAATTCAACATATACAACGCCGCCGCCGCCGCAAGCGTGGCGTACAAATGCCAAATAAGGGGCGAATGCGTGGAAGCGGGGCTGAACGCATTCAAAGGGGCGGGGAGGCGTTTTGAATACAAAGGGATATTGAACGGCGCCAAAGTTTACGACGATTACGCCCACCACCCAACCGAAGTTAAAAAGGCGATAACGGAAATGCAAAAAATCGCAAATGGGAAAAACGGGCGTTTGTGGTACATATTCCAGCCGCACACATATTCGAGGACGGCCGAGCTTATGGATGATTTGTGCGAGGCTTTGTCCAAAGCCGAAAAATTGGTTTTGGCCGAAATATTTTCCGCCACCGAAGAAAACATGTACGGAATAACGTCAAAGGACGTAGCGGCAAAAGTGCCCGGCTGCTTGTTTCTTGAAACATTCGGGGAAATCGCCGATTTTCTCAAAGAATCCGTCCAAGAAAACGATTTGGTGCTCGTGACTGGGGCAGGGGACATAAATAACCTCACGAAACTTCTGGTATAAATCAACTCATAAAAAAAAGGGGATTGCACGATGATAAATATGGATGAAACAAAAAAATTGACGGAAGAAATTAAAAATATGGGCGTATCCGCTGTCGCCGTATTTCCGGCCGGGGACATAAAATTCGACGAAATATTCAGGAAGCTGTGCAAAGACAATCTTTGCGGCAGGTACGGAAAAAATTACAAATGCCCCCCGCTAATCGGAGAGCCCGAAGAACTTAAAAAAGAGGTTTCGGGTTATGACGACGTCGTCTTGATCCAGTCGATTTACCCGCTTGAAGATTCCTACGATTTCGAAGGGATGGAACAGGGGGGCAGGCTCCACCGCGAAAACATAGAAAAAACCCGCGAATATTTAAAGACCAATCTGAATTTCGAAAAAATGCTCGTTTTGGGCGCGGGAGGCTGCGCCTTGTGCGAAAAATGCGGCGCATTCGAAAAAAAAGCGCCCTGCCGTTTTCCGGACAGGGCGATAGCTTCAGTGGAAGGGTACTGCATGAATGTGGCGGACATGACAAATTCCCACGGCCTTAAATACATAAACGGCGAAAACACGGTTTCTTATGTGGCTGTTTTCCTGTTGAAATGATTTGATGTCAAAATTCCCAGACGTTCACAAGGTCGCAAGTGAGATCATGCCAATGCTTGGTTCGCGCAGCTCCGTCTTCCTTTGCGCCCCATTCGCTGTAGAACATCCCCCCGTCGGCCATGAAATGGAGGTATTCGTCGTCTTTTGCGCCCCAGCTGTTGTCGAATATGCTGCCTGAGTTGTGGTTCGTGAAATCCGGGCTGCCCATCAAAATGACTCCCGCTTTTTTTGTTATCTGCCTAAAGTTCGCCATATCCTCCTTGGAGCGGGCCATTCCGCGCATGATGGTCAAATCCAGCGACTTTGGCTTGCAATTCAAGCAGGCGTCGATATATCCGTTGAAATACGGCCCGCAGGTGTGCAGGTGCCCGCCCCCGTATTTTTCATAAAGGCGGAGGTTGCAAGGAGCGCAAAATTCGGTGTGCAGCGAGGGGCTTATGACCGATACATAATCGTCCCATATGATGACCCCGGTTTTGCCTCCGGGCACGGGAACCGCTTCGTTCTTGACCAAATGCTCCGTGCCGCACCAGCTTTCCATAGCATCTATCGTGTCCTCGATGGCCGCGGTGACGATGCCGAAAAATTCATGGACCATATCCGGCTCGTCGAACATAGCCAACATGAGCTGTTCGTTGTCGCATATTTTCGTGGCTGTCCCGTAGGGAGACTGGTGGTCGCTGACCAATACGGGGACTTCCCCTTGCACCGCATCCAAAAATTTTTCGCAGGTTTCTTTGAGTTTGGGCCCCCAGCCGTCCTCTGCCGGATTTATTTTTTTCGGGATTTTGCCCAAATCGTAAATATCTTTCATCACCCTGCTTTCGGTGAACGGCGGGTTGTCCTCGACTATGTACTGTTTTGCCCCGAACATCGAAGCTATCACGCCTTGGCCCAAATGGGCCATTCCGAGATAAGGCATGTAATCCGTGTCGGGAAAACTTTCGGTTTGCGCGTTTATTGATGCTATCGTCCTTTCGATCAGCTTGTCCGTGTCGCGTATTATGTCGCCCATTGTATAGCTTGGGCAATTTGGAGTCCCCGAATTGTAGCGGAAAGGCAAACGGTCGATTTTTTCCTTGTTGTAGTATTTGATGCAGCGCTCCCGCGCTTCGGCGATCCTGTCGCGGTCGATTTTCAGGGCGTATCTGCCCGGTATCGTAATCTCCATAATTTTTTCCTTTTTTGTTTTATATTTTTATGCATTTTGTATATTATATCTTTTTTCGCCGGTGTTGTCAAGAAAAATTTTTGCGGTTTTTGTTGATTTCTTTGTTTTTTTCTGATATAATGAAAACATGGCGGAGGTGGTAAAAATTATCTTTTTAGGACTTGATGCAGGGACAAGCAGCTGCAAATGTTCGGCGTTTTCCGCAAAGGGGGAGCTAATCGCCGAAAAATCAATAGAATATGCGAAAATGCCCGGGCAAACCGGGCTAAATGCCGATCGGCTATTTTCCGATGTATGCGAAGTGGTTGGCGGATGCGCGAAAATTGCCGCGGACAAATATGGTAAGGGAGAAATTTCATCGCTCACGGTTTCGTCGTTTGGCGAATCTTTTGCCGCTGTGGACAAAAGCGGGAAGCCGATTTCGGACATAATTTTGTACACGGACACCAATGTGGACGACGAAGTGGATATATTGACAAAAAAAGTCCCGAATATAGGGAGGATTTCGGGCGCCAAACCCAATTCTTTCTACGCGCTTCCCAAAATGATGCACATGCTCAAAACGCGCCCCGAAATCGAAAAAAACGTTTGGAAGTTTTTGCAAGTCGCCGATTTTTTGATCTACAAACTGTGCGGGGAGACAGTCATCGACTATTCGCTCGCTTGCCGGGCCCTGGCTTTTGACGTGACGAAATCCTGCTGGTCCAAAGAAATTTTGTCCGCTGCCGAAATCGCGGAGGAAAAATTGTCGAGCCCCGTATATGCTGGGACTGTTGCGGGAACGCTCAAAAAAGATTTCGCCGCGAAATTGAATCTGCCCGAAAACACGAAAATAATAACGGGAGTTCACGACCAAGTGGCTTCTGCGGCGGGAGCAGGTGCGGTAAACGACGGCGAAGCGGTGGTGGGCACGGGTTCGGTGGAGTGCATTACTCCGGTTTTCGGGGCACCCATTTTAAACCCCGATTTCATAGGGCGTAATTTCGCCTGCATTCCGCATGCGGCGCCGGGCAAATACGTGACATATGCCTTTACCCTCACGGGAGGCTCGCTTCTCTCTTGGTACAGGGACCGCATAGTTTCGCATTTGATCCCAAAAGCAAAACAAAATGGTTGTTCGGTTTATGATTTGTTGAATGAGAGCTGCGCCCGCGAACCCTCCGATTTGTTGATTGTCCCGCATTTCGGCGGCACGGGCACGCCCGAACTGAATCCTTTCGCTTTGGGTACTGCCACAGGTTTTTCGATGTCCACGGGTTTGCCCGAAATTTACCGCGCTATTTTGGAAGGCCTTTGTTTCGAGCTACGCTACAACCGCGAGGAGCTCGCGCTTTGCGGAATTTCTTTTTCCGGTTTGCGAGCTTCGGGGGGAGGCGCCAAATCCGATATCTGGCTGAAGTTGAAAGCGGACATACTCGGCATTTCCGTTTCGCCGCTTGTAAACACAGATGCGGGAAACGCGGGGGGAGCGATGCTAGCGGCTGTCGCGATGGGTGAATTTGGTTCTCTCGGGCAAGCCGCAGAAATGTTCGCGAAAACCCGCGAACCTTTTTTGCCGGATTCGAAATATACCCGGTATTATAGTGACAAATACGAAAAATACAAAAAAATAAGGCAAACGATTTTGAATATGTGATAATAATTGCGGAGGATTTAAAATTGGCTCTCATCACGGATTTTACGGAAGTAAAAGAAATTTATGCGCAAGCGGCTGAAAAAAAGTGGGTAATACCGTGTTTTTGCAGCGAGAACCTTACCACAAGCGAAGCCGTGCTTTCAGCGGCTCAGGATTTTGCGCAAAAAAACGGCTATGTAAGCGTGCCGGTCACACTGGCTATGACGGTTCGATACGGCCACCGGCCTCAGGCGAGCTATTACACGCATACGCGCCGCTGGGATACCGGCCTCAGGCTTTTTTCGGCGGATGCCAAAATATTGGCCGAAAAAAACGGGCCTTTTCCGAACGTGGACGTTTTGCTGCATTTGGACCACGTGCAGCATGATGCGGACGAAAAGCTTTTGGAGAACTGGGATTTGTCGGAATATTCCTCGATCATGTACGACGCTTCGAATTTGCCTTTTGCCGAAAACATTGAAAAAACCGCCGCTTTTGCAAAAAAAATGCGCGGCAGGATATTAATCGAAGGGGCTTGCGACGAAATATACAACGCAGGCGGGGAAATCCACAACGATTTGACCACTCCCGAAAAAGCCAAGGAATACATAAGCAAAACAAATGTGGATTTGATCGTGGCGAATTTGGGCACGGAACACCGGGCTTCGGGGCAAACGCTCCATTACTACGACGATACGGCCAAAAAGATAAAAGCTCAAATCGGGGCGAAAACGGTGCTTCACGGATTGTCTTCGGTTTCGCTCGAACAGGTGAAAAACTTGTACAATGACGGAATATGCAAAGTGAACATCTGGACTATGCTCGAACGCGACTCGTCGCCGGTTTTGCTCGGGCAAATGGAAAAAAACGCGGGCAAAATAGCGGGCACGGGAGCATCATTGTCGCATTTCACCACGCTTTGGCGCCAGGATATAATATTTGCCGAAATGAAAAAAATCGTAAATAATTTTTTTGAAATGTGGTACTTGCATAAAATTTAACGATATGAATAATAATCTAATTGAACTCATATACGAGGCATATGGCATTATCGGAAGCCTCACTCCGCTCAAATCCGCCGATTGCGGGAAGCTTTGCGACAAAATATGCTGCAAAGGGGACAAAGCGGGAATGCTGCTTTTTCCGGGCGAGGAAAGCATATTCGGGGAAATTGCGGGATTTTGGATTGAAGAAATAGAATACATGGAAACCCCAAAAATAAAGCTGCTCATGTGCGACGGCGAATGCGAGCGCGCAATTCGGCCTCTCGCCTGCCGCATATTTCCCGTCGCGCCGCTTGCGGGAAAAAACGGCGGATTCGATGCGGCGGCCGATATAAGGGGCAGGCGGGTTTGCCCCATTTGGGATTTGAAATACGTGGACAAAACCTTTGTCAGAGCGGTGAAAAAGGTTTTCGCTTTGCTTTCCGAAAATGCGGAAATGGCGGAATTTATGCGCCTTGTATCTGCCGAACAGGAAGAACTCATGCGATTTTACAAAAAATAAGCCAAACCATACAAACACAGAAAGGAAACTTTGTTTTTATGAAAAGGGATTTCAACGGAATATACCAAAACGAAAACACCGCATACATCAATTTTCCCCTTGGCGGGATAGGGGCGGGAAACTACTGCATTTCGGGGACGGGTATGTTGGGCAGCTTTTCTTTGCGGAATTCGCCGAACATATTTTTTGACCCCAACATATTTTCCGCGCTCGCGGTCAAAAGCTCCCGAATACAAATCGCGAAAATTTTGGAAGGTCAAGTGCCCAAACATGCAATTTTCGGATCGGGGGGCGCGGGAAACGGATTGGGCGGAAAAAATTACGGTCTTCCGCGTTGCAATTCAAACGATTTTGTTTCGCGTTTCCCATTTGCGAAAATAAACCTCGAAGACAAGGACATCCCGCTTGAAATGTCCATATGCGCTTGGAGCCCGTTTATCCCGGGGGATTCTTACAATTCTTCGCTGCCCGCCGCCACCCTCGAATATACTTTCAAAAACAATGCAAAAGAACCGGTAGAAGCCGTATATTATTTTTGTTCGTTCAATTTCATGAAAACTACGGACAAAGCGCCAAATTATGTGAAAACAGAAAAAGACGGTTTCGTTCTCGTCCAGAAAGCGCCGGAAAACGAGCCGTGGCATGAAGGCGAATTCTATGCGTTTTCCGACGACGAAAACGCCGAAATCAACGCAAAATTTTTCAGGGGCGGCTGGTTCGACACGCTGACCATGCTCTGGAACGAAATATCCAAAGGCGAATATTTGGCCGGTTCGCACGAAAAAAACGAAAGCCCCGGAGGATATATCGCAGTTCCCTTTTCTCTCGGTTCAGGCGAGAGCAAAACGATAACAATAAACACTTGCTGGCATGTAGGCGAATCGAACTTGCGGAGCGGGCCTGACCTCGAAGATGAAAAAAACGGCAAAAAAAACAGCTATAAACCCTGGTACAGCGGCCAATTTAAAAATGTTTCGGCAATAGGCGATTATTACAGAAGCAATTTCGAAATGCTGAAATCCGAAACGAATAAATTTTCAAATTGTTTTTACGACACAGATTTGCCTGCGGAAATTGTCGAAGCGGCGGCGGCGAATTTGTCAATACTAAAGTCGCCCACGGTGCTGAGGCAAACTGACGGAAATTTGTGGTGCTGGGAAGGCTGTTCGGACAATTCGGGTTGCTGTTCGGGCACTTGCACGCACGTTTGGAATTATGCGCAGGCGATACCGCATTTGTTTCCGGACTTGGAGCGCAGTTTGAGGGAAACCGAATTTTTAGTTTCTCAGGAATCGAAAGAAGGATGCTGCGGCTCGGATTGCGACTGCGGAAGCGTCGGCGGCCACCAGACATTTCGGGCTTCTCTCCCGATCCGGAAACCGGATCACGGCTTCCACGCCGCTTCGGATGGGCAGCTCGGAGGCGTTATGAAAGTTTTCAGGGAATGGAAAATAAGCGGAGACGACGCCTGGCTTTCGAGTTTATGGGGAAAAGTCAAAGAAAGTTTGAATTATTGCATCAACACATGGGACAAAAACCGCGAAGGGGTATTGAAAGAGCCGCACCACAACACCTACGACATAGAATTTTGGGGTGCGGACGGGATGTGCTCGTCGTTTTATCTCGGCGCGCTGAAAGCCGCTTCGATGATGGCGGATCACTTCGGCGAAAAAGACGCGCGCATTCTGTACAATTATCTGTATGAATCGGGCAGGAAATACCTCGAAACAAAATTGTACAACGGAGAATATTTCATACAAATACCCGAATGGGAAACTTTGGAGGCAAAATTGGATCTTGGCCGCGAAACGCCCGAAGCGCAAATACTTTGCGGCAAAGAGGGCCCCAAATATCAATACGGAAACGGCTGCATATCCGATGGGGTGCTGGGAGCCTGGATTGCGGAGATGTGCGGGGTAGGGGAAATATTAGATCCCGAAAAGGTGAAAAGCCACCTTCTCTCCGTTTACAAATACAATTTCAAAAAAGACCTCTCAAACCATGCGAACCCGCAACGGCCGGGTTATGCATTGGGCAAAGAAGGAGGGCTTCTTTTGTGCAGCTGGCCAAACGGCGGGAAGCCATCGCTGCCTTTCGTTTACAGCGACGAAGTTTGGACCGGCATAGAATATCAGGTGGCAAGCCATTTGATTTTGCTTGGCTGCGTAAAACAAGGCCTCGAAATAGTGAGGGCTTGCCGCGCCAGATATGACGGCGCTGTGCGAAACCCCTACAACGAATACGAATGCGGGCATTTTTACGCGAGAGCCATGTCTTCTTACGGATTGCTCGCCGCTATGTCCGGCGCTTCTTATGACGCGCGCACAAAGACCTTTTCGGTAAATCCCGCGCAAAAGGGGGATTTCAGAGCGTTTATGTCCGCCGCTTCCGGATATGGCACCATAGGGGTAAAAGATGGCAAGCCGTTTATAAAAACGGTGGGCGGAGCCATCGAAACGTGAAAATAAGTTAAATTCGGAATATAAAAAAAAGGACATTTTGTCCTTTTTTTTTGGAAAATTGGCGCAGTTTCAATTCGCCCTTTCGTTTCTGAATTCGTCGGGAACGAAAATCTTCTTTATGTCCGCTCCTGCTTTTGTCAGTTTGCCCACGATGTCCTCATAACCTCTTTCGATGTGGTCTATTTCTTCTATTTCAGTTTTGCCGCTGGTGGCCAAAGCGGCGATCACCATTGCAACCCCGCCTCTGATGTCCACCGCTTTCACGACCGCCGGATTCAAAAATCCCTTGCTTTCCACGGCCGCAAGGCGCCCATTGACTTTTATGGATGCGCCCATGCGCTTGAGTTCTTCGCAATACCTGAATTTGTTGTCGAAAACCCCTTCGGTTATATAGCTCGTGCCTCCCTTGGCGAGGCAGAGCAGAACGCACATCTGGGCATTCATGTCCGTGGGAAGTCCGGGATATATCTGCGTTTTTATGTTGGCTTTGGCCAATTCGCCGTTTCCGCTCACCACAACGGAATCGTCGAATTCTTCCACGCTTGCTCCCATTTCGATTAGTTTCGCCGTAACGGATTCGAGATGTTTTGGGATCACATTTTTTATCTTGAGTTTTCCCCCGGTAGCCGCTGCCGCCGCCATATAGGTTCCCGCTTCGATCATGTCCGGCAGGATGGGGTATGTGCAGCCGCGAAGTTCTTTAATTCCTTTTATTTTTATTATATTCGTGCCCATTCCGGATATTTTCGCGCCGCATTTGTTCAAAAAAATCGACAGATCCACCACATGAGGTTCTTTGGCCGCATTTTCTATTATGGTCGTGCCTTCGGCTTTCACCGATGCGAGTATGATGTTTATCGTCGCGCCCACGCTCGCCTCTATGAATACATGAGCCCCTTTTAATCCTTTTGGGGCTTTTATATTGTAGTTTCCGGTGGTTTTGTTGATCTCGAAAATCCCCCCCAAAGCTTCAAAGCCTTTTATGTGTTGGTCTATGGGGCGGTCCCCGAACCAATCGCCTCCGGGCTGGCCCACGTTGGCTGTGTTGAATCTTCCCAATTCCGCGCCGAGAAGATAGTACGAACCCCGCATCTTGCGGACGAGTTCCGGGGGCGACATCCCGCCCTTGGTTCTGGTGTTGTCCACTTCGTAAGTGTATTTGCCAAGTCGCCTGACCGACGCGCCCATCCGCGCCAATATTTCAAAACCCGTGGAAACGTCGCTTATATCCGGCAAATTTTCTATGACGCACTTGTCTTCGATCAATAAGCTCCCCATTATGACGGCGACCGCAGTATTTTTCATGCCCCCGATTTCGATTTCCCCATGCAGGGGTTTGCCGCCATTTATAACAAATTTTTCCATTTTTAAAATTTTCTCCCCTACTATATTTGCATTAAAAACAGACATATCAAAATTATATCACATATAAAATATTTTTCAAGCTGTTTTATGAAAAATTCAAAAACATTTCATTTTTAATTTTTTTTGTCCCCGGTTATCATATTGTAGGAAAGTTTTTTGTCGTTTTCGAAAACAAGCCGCCATGAGGGCGTGAGATAAAACTTTTCCGATTCGTGGTGCATCACGATGTATTCCATGTTCATTTCTTTCAGGCTGCCGCTATCCCTGATTGTGTTTGCGTCTATTTCCGCGCATTTGAAAAGTATGTTGACGGAATCGAGCAGGGCGGCCGGCTGTCTTCCGACAAATTCCCCGAAATACCATTCGCCGCAAAAATATTTTATCTTATCGTTTTGTATTTCGATGTAGGCGCAGTGCGATTCGATGGGCACTCCCTCGAAAGTTTGGTTTATCAAGACAAATTCGCAATTTGGATTTGTGTTTTTTTCAAAACCGATGATTTCAAAACCCAATTTCAAATCTTGGCGGCTACATTTTTTCAAAAAATTTTTGATGGTGTTTTCGGTTTTTTTCAAATCGCTTTTTTTTATGTTTCCAATCCCTTTTTTTAACAACAGCTCCGTTTTGCCTTTTGTTTCGTTTTCAAGTTCCGTTTTTCCCGTGTCCGGGTTCACAACCGAAAAATCCTTGACAAGATCCGAATAAGCAAGCTCGATCATGCAAACTTTGAAAAAATCGTTTTCCGCGAAAATGAACCTGTAATCCCCCGCTGCGTAAGATTCGCCCACAGGCAGCGTATCGCTCGCTTCTTTGAGTTGTTCGTCGGAAATGCCGGAAAAGCTTTTTACGATTTCCGCGAATATGTCCTGCGAATATATACCTTCGTAAACCCCTTCGTATATCACCGCGGAGGGTTTTTTCGTGGGTATTTTGCTTTTTTCCGCTTTTAGGCCCTTGGCTTCCAAAACAAAAGTCGCGTTTTCAATCATTTCAAAAGGTATGTTCTCGGTTTTTATGGAAAAGTCGGCGATGTTGTAAACAAAAAATATGTTCGCGATCAAAAGGAGGATTATAATCGCCGTTTTGGTGTGGCTTGTATTCATTTTAATTTACCTCCCAAACCGCTTTTGCAAAATTACCGCTTTTTTGGTCATAATCTATTTCATATACCAATTTAAAATCGCTTACCAAAAATTTATCGGATTTTTCGTCGTAGCGCAAATTATATTTTCGGGCAATTTCTTCAATTTCGCGCAATTCGCCGCGTTCCCTTGAAATTTCGCGGTCAATTGTGTCCAAATCAAAAATCGGGTTCCGGTTTTTTACCATTCCCTGTTCGCTCAAGGTGACGTAAAGCGAATTTATTTTTATTTGGGTGAAACCGTTTTCGCCAATTGTCAGGGCAACCGCTTCGCTTGAACCATTGATTTTTATTTCGGCGCCTTCGTAATAATACGAAAAAATCGCGGTCATTTCCCCAATTGGATTCATATTCACTTCTTTCAAATAAATTTTGCATTCGTTTCCCGCAAGTTCACGGTCAAGGCTGCTCACAAAAACGCTCGCCGCCTTTATTTTTTCGTAATATGTATAATAGCTGTCGTCATAACTCAAAAATTTCGCCAAATGCAAGCCTCCTCCGATTTCGTTTGAATCGATTGGTTTGTAGGCGTATAATATTTGCCCGTTTTTGAAAAATTTTATCGTGTTTTTTCCGTCCCTGAACGTCATTGCGTCATTTTCGGAATATGAAACGGAGTTTTCAATGTTGAAATTTAAAATTTTCAGCAAATTTTTTATATATTCCCGTTCGATTTTTATTTTTCCGTCTTCGCCCGAAAGCGGATTCGAATACTCTAAAACAAACGAATATTTTTCGTAATTTTGGAACAAATGGAAAGTTTCGGAAAATTTCAAGTTTTTTATGTCATTTTCGTTGGCTCCCGTTTGAAGGCTTATATCCCTGTTTTTCAAAAACTCGCACGGGACGGCTCCGGCGATATTTTTGTACGCGGAAAGATCCGTTTCGCCGAAGCGCTGCCTTATTTTGCTTTTTGCTTCGGGGGGAGGCTCAAAAAGCGATACTCGGTCGTAAATGTCTTTTGCAACCCCTTTGATTTCCCCGTCATCGATTATGAAAAGTTCGCGGACCATGGCGAGTTCGCCCGAAAAACCTTCGGCCAAATTTTTTATGGATTCTTTGGCCAAAAAAGTGTATATGAAGGGATAAATATAATTGCCCGCATATTTTACGTAGATTGATTTTTCGGAATCTGCGCACCTGCGCCATAATTCTTCGCCTTCGGCCCCGCTCAAAATGCGGCACGCGGAATTTTTCCCGAAAATGTCCCGTATGTTGTTTTTTATTCCGTGTTCGTAAATATCCAAGACAGTCCTGTCGTTGTATATCGCGGTGAAAGTTTGTTTGTTTGCTGTGATTGTTATCTGCAAGGGGGTTATGTGGTTTTCGTTTATTTCTGCCAATGCCATGCCTCCGATTTCGAATATGCGAATTTTTTCGCGGGGTATTTCCTCGTTTTGGCCCGCGTTCTGCCTTGCGTTTATATAAAACCCCGCCATTGCGAGCATGGAGGCCGTCAGCAGGTATATCAAACCGGTTTTTGCAAAATCGACAATTTTTTTAATTTTCATCCTGTTTGTTTTCCTTTGGATTTGAATTTTGCGGAAGAATGACGCTCACAACCGTTCCGCCCATTTCGGCGTTTTCCACGGATATGTCTCCTTTGTGCATCTGCACGATTTCCCTTGCTATGGATAACCCAAGACCCGTGCCACCGGTTTCCGATGAACGGGCTTTTTCCACTCTGTAAAACCTATCGAAAATATGCGGGAGATCTTCTTCGGGTATTCCCATGCCGTTGTCTTTCACCACGATCTTTATCCCTGAAGCGTTTTCTTTGTTTGGGTTTTTGAATTTATGTCCGCTCAAAAATATTTCGATTATTCCGTTTTGGGGCGTATATTTTATGGCGTTGGAAATTATGTTTATGAGAACTTGTTCTATCCTCTCTTTGTCCGCGTATATGACCGGTATATATTTCTCCGTTTTCAAAATCAAATTCTGCCCGTTTTTTTCCGCTTCGCCCCGCATTGTCTCGCATATGTTTTTCACCGATGCATCCATATCGACAGGGGAAAATTTCCAAAACATTTTGTTGTTTTCAAGCGCGGAAATAAACAGCAGATCCTGCACCAGCCTCTTCATCCTCTCGCTTTCGCTTTGGATCATGTTCAAAAATTTTATCTTGTTTTCCTCGCTCATCCTAAAATCCGAAATCGATTCGGCGGCCCCGAGTATCGTGGCAAGGGGCGTTTTCAGTTCATGGGATACATTCGCTATAAATTCGCGCCTCGATTTTTCAAGCGCATAGCTTTGGGTCACATCCCGTATAACCAAAATAGTGCCTCCGGATGATTTTTCCGATTGGGTTTCTTCCCAAAATTTGCCGATGCTTATGTCGAATATATTTTCTCCGAAAGCGACGTCGGTGAACACGCTTCTTTCCTCCCCGGCATCCAATCCAAACAGATTCATGAATTCGCCGAAATTGCCGCCGTAATTCAAATCGTCCTTCAAAATCCCCGCGCCTTTCGGGTTTATCAGATCCAATGTGCCGTCATGCGAAAAAACCAAAACCCCATCGTTGAGGTATAGAAATATGTTTTCCAGTTTTGCCCTTTCGCTTTCCAGTTTTTCCCTTTCGTTTTCCAATTCGCCGATGGTCGCTTCTAAATTTTCCGCCATTTCGTTGAAAGTTATGGTTAATGTGCCGATTTCGTCGCTGGAAGACACTTCAATTTTTTTCTTGAAATCGCCATTGGCGAGTTTCACGGCTCCTTTTGTTATGTTGTGAATCGGAGCCGTTATCGCCTTGGCCAAAAAAAACGACAAAACCACGGCGACCGCAAGGCTTATAAGCAAAACTTGGATAATGATGGCAAAAATTTTCCACGAAAATTTTTTCATTTCCTCCAAGCTGTCTTTTATATATATTATGCATTCGATTTTTTCGCCGCCGGCGGATCCGTACATGTCGCTTGATATATATAGCGCATAATCCATGTAATCCGAATTGAAATACTGGGCATCGCCGGTTTTTCTTGCCATCGCGGCTACCATGTTCGGGGTTTTTTCGAGCGAATTCCCGAGTTTTTCATCTGTGCCCGCCAAATATTTTCCGTCCATGTCCAAAACATACAAATTTCTGTAACCGCTTATCCCCATATTTCCATATATCGGTTTGAGCAAATTTTCCACATTGACGTAAAAATCGTTTTCGCCCATCAAACCGCAAATTTCCCTTTTGATGGCTTCATTTAGGGTGCGGCTTATCATGTCGTTGAAAGTTTGGGTGTAAAAATCGATTACTCCGCTCAGCATGACTGCCGCGATGATGCTTATTATGCATATTATGAAAAGTATGAGTATCAATACGAGTTTGAAATGCAAACTTTTGTACAGCACAGCTCCTCCGATCTATTTTGCCAAATAATAGCCCATGCCCCTTTTGTTTTGGATGATTTGCGGATTTGAACTGTCTTCTTCTATTTTATTCCTCAAGCGGCTGACGGTAGTATCCACGGTGCGTTCGCCGTAATTGTCCTCGTATTTCCATACATGCTTGAGCAGTTCTTCGCGGGGAAATATTTTGCCGGGGTTTTTTGCCAAAAAAGCCAGCAATTCATATTCGAGTTTTGAGAGCTCCACTGAAATCCCGTTTTTTTCCACCAAATGTTTTTCCGTATCTATTGCAATGGGCGGTATTTTTATTATTTTTTCGCCTGAAGCGGTAAAATCAGCTTCGGAAGAAGATCTCCTTATATTGGCTTTTACCCTGGCAAAAAGTTCCTTCACGCTGAACGGCTTTGTTATGTAATCGTCCGCCCCGAGTTCGAACCCGATGATTTTATCGTTTTCTTCCCCGCGGGCGGTGAGCATTATGATCGGAGTGGCTATTTTTTCGCGCCTTATTTTTTTGCATACTTCAAAGCCGTATATTTTGGGCAGCATCAAATCGAGTATGATCAAATCGTATTTGTCTGCCAGCGCTTTTTTCAAGCCGTCTTCGCCATCGTATGATACATCGCATTCGTAATTTTCCAGTTTGGCATTTTCAAAAATAATGGAAGATAAGTTTTTGTCGTCTTCGACAATCAAAAGCTTTCGCGCCATTTTTCATCTCCGCCTTTCTTTGCTTCACCTGTTTGTTTGATTTTTTATGTTATTTATGTTCGCGCTGTTTATATATGAAAAATTTATGTAAAATTTGGAATTTGCCGCTGAAGCGCACCATTTGAGATATTTTTTGAAATCGTCGCCCATATCGAACATGAAAACGTTGCATTTTTTTTGCTTGATGAAATCGATCATTTCGTCTGCGTTTTTTATTTTTTCCAAATCAAAAACATCGGCGGTATGCCCGCAAAGGAAATATCCCGAAGGCGACAATTTGTCTTCGTAAATATATTTTGTTGTTTTTGAATAATCCAAATCTCCGAAAATGCAAAGATTTGTTTTGTGCTTCAGCGCCGAATAGAGCAATGCGTTTGTTTCTTCCAATTCCTCCACCAAATCGGCAGCTCCGTCGCTTGGTTTGCCCCGTTCGAATTTTATCCCGATAGAATGGCCGGAAGCGTATATCTTCCGAAGCGCATCCAAATTATCCGCAATTTCTTTCCCGCCCAAAAAAAATACCGCTTTCGTATTTTCGTATTTTTCGAGTTCTGACAAAATTTCGTTTACCTTGGTTGTTTTCCCGGATTTTTCGCCATGCGGCAGAATTTCGCAAAACATGAGGTAATTTTGTATTTCTCTTGTGTTTTCGGGAGTGGTGGGTTCGGCTGTGGTCAATTCTTCGGTGGCGGGTTCTTTTTTCGTGGTGGGTTCGAGCGGGGCATATCCGTCGATTTCGGTCGTGAGCAATGGGAATGTCTCCGAAACCGGAGGGGAAAGGGAAGTAATTTCCGCAGTGGTTTCGATTATTGATACAGGGGGGAAATTGGGCCGTTGGGAAGTTTCCTTATTGGAAGTCCCCAAACTGGAAGGTTCCGTATTGGAAGTTTCCGTATCGATGGCAGTGGTTTTGGGGATGAATTTGTCCAAAAGTTCGTCAAATGTCATTATTGCGCCCGCTTCTTTTATGCGGCCCGCATTGTATTCCGGCTTGTATTCCCATTCGAGACCTAGTTCCCTGGCTATTATTTCAATCGGGACATAAATAAAGCCCATATAATTATATACTTTGCAGTTTGCGTATTCTCTGTTTTGGTTATATGCCCTTTCGGTCGAAATTGAAAAGGTTATGTAGTTGTTTTTGTATTGAATATAAAAATTTTCGGTGTAATTGTCATGAGAATCTATTTTTATGTTGTTTAAAAGCTTGAATATGTCAAGGGGGATATAATTCACTCCGCCGTACTGTTTGAGGGGCAAATATGTGTCGCTGCCCGGAATCGAAAAAACAAAAGCTCTATCGTTGTAAAACAGGGAAGGGATCCCCGGGGCATTTTCGGCAAAAACAGGCGAAGAAACCGACGAAACGAATTTTAAGAGCGCGATTACGAAAAAAGCCAAAAAAACCGCAGTCAGTTCAAGTTTTCTTTTTTTCAATTCGATTTCGAATTTTTTCAAAACGCTCCGCCTCCTTTTTTCACCCGTGACTTTTCCCGTATATTTCAATTAAGTAAACCGTGGCCAAATCCACGACCAATCCGTAACTCTTTTCTCCTTGCTCCTGACCCTGCGTTTTGAGGTAAGTGTCGTTGACTGCTCCCGCGATTTTGGATATTCGGGTATTTCTGTATTTTTCGAAAAATATTGAATATGCCGCCATTTCATTTTTCAGGATTCCGGGAATGTCCGACATAGATTCGTAGTATCTGTCTTTGTCCGCCCTGTACAGCGCATTTCCTATATATTCCAGCATATTTGCGCACCCGCTGTACTTGATATATTCGTCGTCGCTGTACAGGCAAACCAAAAAAGCCACGAAATTCGCCTCGTCTTCCCTTGCGATGCCCATCAGATGCGCCATTTCGTGCGCGGCGGTGAAAGGCAGGCAATAATCGGGAAAATCTATGTTTATATTCGCTTCCCCGGTGAAAAATGCGTAAACTCCGGTTATGTGCATCTTCGACATTTCAACGGACATGATCACCGGTTTGACGCTTGTTTCGATTTGTTTGAATATATTATGCTTTTCGAGCATATTTTTGTACGCTTCGTTCAATTTTTTGTTCATTTCTCCGAGGCCATAAGGCATTTTTGTGCTGCCCGCATAAATTGGCCCTGCGATGTTTTGTTCAAGCCCGACGATTTCTTCTTTCAAAACATCAAAAGCCGCCGCCAAATCATCGGCTCCCAACAACCTCTTTTCAAACCCCATTTTTTCGTTTACCGGGGTTTTTCCGTAGCATACTCCCAAAGTGAAAGTGAAAACAAACATAAAAACCCCGAAAGCGGCCGCGCATTTTGCGATGTATTGAAAAATTATGGCCAATTCTTTTTTCCAGTAAAAACCAAACCGATTTTCCGAGACGAACTTGACCGAAAAAATCACTATGATCGGGACTGAAATGAAAAGCGCAAATTCTGCGAGCGAAAACGGTATCAAGCGGGTGGCGGAAGTCAAAAAAAAGCGCATGGCATACGACGCCGTCCCGGAAAAAAAGTCCGCGATTTCGGCGCACTGCGCGCTCAGTTTCCAAACGGCGGCCGAAATAATCCCGAGAACAATGCAAAATATGACAGGAGGCGTAAATATTTTGGGCCTGAATAAATATTTCATTTCAAGTATTCCAATTATTCCGAAACGATCATTGCAAATCTTTGGCGATGTTCATGATTTTTTGCATGCGGTGCAAAATTCCCGATTTTGAAATTGGAGGGTTTGAGATTTCGCCGATTTCGCGTATCGAAAGCTCAATATGCTTCAACCTCAGCCTCGCCGTCTGCTTGAGTTCTTCGGGCATCGATTCGAACCCCCCTTTTCTTATTATATGTTTTGCCGCTTCTATCTGCCTTGCCGAAGCTTTCGATATTTTATCAAGGTTCGCGCTCTCGAAATTCGTCACTCTGTTGGCATTGTTTCTCACTTCCTTGATTATTTTTGTTTCCATCAAATCAAAAGATATTTTTTCCGCGTGTATGAAGTACATAAAATCCTCGATTTGCTCGCTCGATTTCAGGTATAAAATGTGCCTGTTCCTGCGTTTGACATATTTGAAAAATATGTTTTCAAGTTCCGCCATTTCTTTTATGCCATATGCCAAATCCCCGCTTGATATGGAAATTTCGAGGTGATATGTGTCTTTTGGGTCGGATATGCTGCCAACGGACAAAAAAAGCCCGCGCATAAAAGATTTTTTGCAGTTGGAACACAAAAAAATATTTTGGTTTGGGACGTTTTCACCCAAATTTTTCGCGTTGGCGAAAAAACCGCCGGAAAACGCCTCTTTGCAGCATTTTTTTTTGTCTTTTTTTTCGGACAGCAATTCTTTGACTTTGTTTGAATACGACATATGCCCGTCACCATTCCATTATTTTTATTTCGCATTCCATTTGTATGCCGGTAGCTTCGAAAACTGCGGATCTGACATGGCAAATCAAATTTTTCACGTCCGAAAAACTCGCCTTCCCTTTGTTTATTATAAAGCCCGCGTGTTTTATGGATACTTCGGCTCCGCCTATGCCATATCCTTTCAAACCGCATTCCTCTATCAATTTCGAGGCATAATATCCGTTGCCGCGCTTGAAAGCGCTGCCCGCGCTGGGATAATCCAACGGCTGCTTTTCTTTTCTCGCCGCCATGTGCGTTTCCATGGCCGATTCGATTTGCGCCGCATCGCCGCGTTTCAAATTCAAAATGGCGGACAAAAGGATCAAATCCTTTTTTTTTCCGTATGCGCTTTCCCTGTATGCGAATTCATGGCTTTTGGAATCCAGGTTTTTTATCTTTGAAACGGCGGCGTCCAGGCAAAGGCTGGAATGTACGACGTCGCTCATTTGTCCGCCGTAAGCCCCGGCATTCATATATACCGCGCCTCCTATCGTCCCGGGGATCCCATAGGCGAATTCCAGCCCCGAAAGCCCGCGCGATTTCGTTTCAAGCGCCAATTTGCCGAGCGGAACCCCGCATTCCGCATACACACTTTCCCCTTCTATAATCATGGAATCCATACGCGAGGTAATTATCGCGATTCCGTCAAAATGGTTTTCGCAAAGCAAAACGTTGCTTCCGTTTCCAAGCAAAATATATTTCAAGCCGTTTTGTTTTATGGCATCCATCAAAAAAACGAGGGAATCGGCGTTTTCGGGGAAGACCACGATATCCGCAGTTCCTCCGATTTTAAACGAAGTATAACCGGAAAGGTATTCGCCCGTTTTGAACAGGCAGCCTTTTTCTTTGCAATATTCCGCGAAAATTTGGGTTTTGTCCATTTTTTTGTTCCGCTTTCGATAAAAATGTAAAACCACATCCAGATTTTTTCAAGATGTGGTTAAAAGCAGGCATCTGGTGGACCCAAGGGGAGTCGAACCCCTGACCTCCGCATTGCGAACGCGGCGCTCTACCAGCTGAGCCATGAGCCCTTTACCAATACGCATTATAGCATACATTTTAAAGCTTGTCAAGGGCTAACGGAAAAAATTTTAAATATTTCGGGTCGAATGCGTCAACCGCCGGATAAAAGCGCATAAATTTCTCCGTACATTTCCATCAATTCGTATTTGTTGATAATCGTAAATTCGCTGATGTCATTTTCAAAATAAACCCGAATCAATGAGTCAGTAATGATATAGCCGCCGGAACTCGCCCATTCGCCGTTCGCAAAATCGAAACTTCCGTCCGCGTTGAAGACAATCCACCTTTCCGGATCGTTTTCGCAATAATATCTTTCGCTGAAAAGAATCGGCAAATTCAAGCTTTCATCTGTATTTTCCCGCCCGTAACAAAGAGGCGGATCCATTTGGTCCATGTCATATGGGTCAAACAGGCAATAGCTGCTCAATTCATAGAATTCGTCTAATTGGCGCGACAATATGTTGGGTTCATAAGCGTAAAAACTCTTCCATTCCCCGGCACCGGGGGTTTCGATCGTCACTTCTAACAAAAATATTGTGTACGGGTCGGTGCCGCGGCAAAACAAAAATCCAACCGTCTTTATTTCTTCGATATAATCCGAACCGGATCTGGGAATGTAAAGCGCTTTCGCGTTTTGCGCGATGGTTTTTTCGTCAAGCCCAAATTCGCCCATGGCTTCTTCGAGCGTGACATACCTGTTTTCTTTTTTGCTGAAATTGTAGCTGGTCATTTCCCCGTCGGTCCCATATATGGGGTATGCCGCATAAGTCATTACGATTTGCAAATAATCGTCGCTTGTGAAGGGGTAGGATTTTATTTCGATCCAATCAAACCAGTCATCTCCGAATTTTGCCATTTCATTCATGAAATCGTCGTAAACCTGCTGCACTTCGGATTTTATGGCGAGGTTGATAGTTTCGATTTCGGGGTTTTTCCAATTGTACTGCTCGAGCGCCGGCTGGTTCCCGTCGTACTTTATCATCAATATTTCGGCGATGTTGTCCCCGATGTATTCTTGGGTCATGATTCCGATTTTTGTTTCGCTGTTGTCTATTGAAGCCAAAACGAGTTCATCTCCCTTTGTCGCCTCCGTTTCGGTTTCATTTTGGGTGAAACGGACTATTTCGCTATTTTCGACGATCATCGTTTCGTCCTCGGTTTTCTCGGTTTCCCCGGGTTTCCCGAACTCTTCGGTTTTTTCATTTTCATCGGTTCCCTCATGAATTTTTGCGATTTTGCATGACAACATAAAAGTCGGCAAAAAAAACGTCAGGGCAATTAAAATCCCAATTCTTTTTTTCATTGCAAAACACCTCTTATTTGGGCATACTTTCCCAGTCTTTCATGAATTTTTCGAGTCCGGAAGCGGTGAGCGGATGATCTATCATTTGCATCAACACTTTGAAAGGCACCGTGGCGATGTCGCAGCCTATTTTTGCGAGCTGGGTCAAATGGATTGGGTGGCGGGCGCTTGCGGCCACTATTTGCGCCTTTTTTTCCGATGCGTCTATGATTTCCCTGATTCCGTCGACGAGATCGAGCCCGTCCCAGCCTATGTCGTCGAGCCTGCCCACAAAAGGCGCCACGAACGATGCCCCGGCGTTTATCGCCAGTATAGCCTGGGCTTCGGAAAACATGAGCGTGACACATACCCTGATGCCCATTTTCGAAAGGACGCTGCAGGCTTTGAGGCCTTCGGCGCACATGGGGATTTTTACGACCATGCGTTCGTTTATGGCTGAGATTTCTTTGCCTTCCTTGACCATGCCTTCCCACTCAAGCGAGACTACTTCGGCGAAAATGAGGCCCTCGGGCATGATATTTGTTATTTCGGCTATCGCATCCTCGAATTTTTTGCCTTCTTTGGCTATTATGGAGGGATTTGTGGTGGCTCCGGAAATGATTCCCATTTCGTAAGCTTGTTTTATGTCATTGATGTTTGCCGTGTCGATAAATAGTTTCATTTGTGTTCGCTCCTCTTTGAATATATTTTCAAAATCTTCGTTCACACGCCCTTTTTGGCCAAACGCAAAAGTTCGGGCGCGGTGTAATCCTGTTTTGGCCCGTAACCACAGAGCGGAAGCAGCTTTTCGTGGATTGCATCCAAAATCCAGCTTGCCTGCGGAAAATAGTCCGAATCCCATTCTACAGGGGGAGTTATCCAATTTTTGGCGCCGACCACGACCGGGGCGGCGGCCAAATCGCCGAACGCCATTTCGGTTATGTTCCTGGCCATGTCGTTTAGTATCGAACCCCTCGCCGGGGCATCCGAAACGAGCAGGACCCTTTTTGTTTTCTTTGCCGATTCCAAGACTTTTTCGTAGTTGAAGGGAACTATGCTCCGGGCATCTATCACTTCTGCGCTTATTCCGTATTTTTCCTTTAATATGTCGGCGGCTTCGAGCGCCCTGTACAGCGCGGGGCCTATGGTCAAAATGGTGAGTTCGTTTCCCTTGCGTTTTATGTCGGGTTCGCCGATTTCAATTTCGTAGCTTTCCTTGGGCACCCCGTTTTTGTCAAACATTTCCCCCATTTCGTATATGCGCTGGCTTTCGAAAAAAACCACCGGGTCGGTACCGGAAAGCGCCGAAGCGAGCAACCCTTTTGCGTCGTAGGGCGTCACGGGGAAAACCACTTTCAGGCCCGGGATATGCGAAACAAGCGAAGTCCAATCCTGCGAGTGCTGAGCGGCGTATTTCGCGCCGACCGAGACTCGGAGAACCACCGGCATTTTGAGTATCCCGGCGCTCATCGCCTGCCACTTGGCCAATTGGTTGAATATTTCATCTCCGGCGCGGCCTATAAAGTCGCAGTACATGAGTTCCGGCACCGCGCGCCCGCCGCAGAGCGCGTAACCCACCGAAGAGCCCACGATGGCCGCTTCGGATATGGGCGAATTGAAAAGCCTGTGGTATGGGACGCTTTTTTCCATGTCTCTGTAGCAGGAAAAAGCCCCGCCCCAATCCCTCACGTCTTCGCCGTAGGCGATCAGCGTGGGATCTTCGTAATATTTGTCGATCATCGCCTCGTAAATGGCATCGCGTATGTTGTACAGCTGCGCTTTGGGAACCGGTTGGCCATTTTCGTTCATGTAAAAGCGCTTTTTGCCCGCGATGGAAACCGCGCGGGGGTTTTCTTCTTTTTTTGTGAGCATGTCGTCCACTTGGCGTTTTGGATCCATCGACGGCTTTTTTTGATTGGAAAACATCAGGTTTTCCACAAAATATTTGTCTTTTTTAAGGTCTATATACGGCGAATTTTCGACGCTTGCTGCAAGTTCGCATATTTTTGTCATGCGGTTTTTCACTTCCGCCCAGAGCTCATCGAAATCACCTTCGCCCGCCGTTTTCGCCTCCACGAGTTTTTGCCTGAATATGACGGTGGGATCCTGGGCTTCCCATTCGGCGAATTCTTCCTTGGTGCGGTAAGTCATTATATCTGAAGTGGAGTGTCCGGTGAGCCTGTACGTGACCAAATCGAGCAGCGCCGGCCCATCGCCGCTCTCGAGGATCGGTTTTTTTCTGCGCATCGCATCGATCACCGCCAGCGGGTTCCAGCCGTCCACCCTTTCGGAGTGCATTTGCTCGGGGTTAACCCCGGCGCCGAAACGCGCCAGAAAATCGTATCCCATCGTTTCGCCGCGCGTCTGTCCGCCCATTCCGTATTGGTTGTTGTTGAAGTTGAACAAAATCGGGAGCCCGCCTTTGTGGTCGCTGTCCCAAAGCTGCTTGAATTGATCCATGGCCGCAAAATTCATGGATTCGTAAACCGGCCCGCAGCCGAGTGAACCGTCTCCCGCATTCGCGACCACGATGCCCTTTTTTTTGTTCACGCGCTTGTATAGCGCCGCACCGAGCGCGATCGGGGCGCTCCCGCCGACTATGGCGTTGTTGGGGAATATCCCGAAGGGAAGAAAAAAAGCGTGCATCGAGCCGCCGAGCCCGCGGTGGAATCCGGTTTCGCGCCCGAAAATCTCCGAAGCGGTGCCGTAGAGCAAAAAATCGACGGCCAAATCTTTGACATTCCCGGATTTGTTGATTTTTTCCACCGAATTGAGTATCGTCCCGCAAAAAAAGTTTTTCATGATCTCCAAAAGCTCGTCGTCGCCAAACTTGAATATGGAAGAAAGCCCTTTGGCCAATATTTCGCCGTGGCTCCTGTGGGAACCGAAAGTTATGTCGTCCTGGCCGAGCAGGTACGCTTGCCCCACTGCGGTGGCCTCCTGCCCGATGGAAAGATGCGAGGGGCCGGGATAGGTGTGTTTTACGCCGTTGTACAATCCACCCACTTTGCAATCGCGCACCATCGTTTCGAATTCGCGCAAAATCGCGATGTCCCGATAAATCCTCATCAAATCCCCATCGGTGAAATTGCCCGCTTTTTTTTCATCTTCTATTGTTTTGGAATATTGGTTCACCGGTATGTCGCGAAAACGGATAAAACCGGGCGCCCTCATTTCTTGCGGCGAAATATGTTGTGATTTTGGCATCTTCAATCTCCTTAAATTTACGTGATTTTTTTACGCTAATCAATTATATCACATTTTGCCGCCAGCGTCAATATTTTTTTTGGTTTTGGCGAGTTTTTTCGCCCGCGCAAAAAAAACGAAAAATTTCTTGATTTATCCGCGCATTTGTGGTATAATGCAAAAAGAGGCTATATTTCGATTTCGAGAAACAACCAAAATTTAAAATATTTTTTGCGGGGGCGGTTATATGCAGGAATTCGACAGGAAAGAAGCGGAAAGCAACAAACGAATGGGATATTTGTTTTTGATATTGGCCGTGGCTTTGATAATATTGGCCGTGGCGGCCGTGGTTTTCGGGTATATTTTGCCCCCGAGAAAGGGAAACGACGGCGAAATGCACGATTGGTTCGGCAGGATCATAGACGAAATGCCGCCGGCGCTTTCCATTGTTTTGCCGCATTGGGCCGGTCACATTTGGTTGATCTTGGATTGCCTCATACTTTTGGCCATGATAATTTTCATAGACAGAATGTTCGCGAAAAGCAAGCTATATTTCACAGGGACAAAAAACGTGGATTTTTGAATCAAACTGCTCTAAATCATGCCTTTCGCGGAAATGACGCGATCGCCGGCCGGAGCCAGGGCGTTTTTTATCGCTTTTGCGGCGGCTTTGAAAATCGCCTCGGTTTTGTGGTGGCCGTTTTCGCCGTATGCCAAATTAATATGTATATTGGCCATCATATTTTGCGAAAGCGCATAAAAAAATTCTTTTGTCATCAGGGCGTCGTATTCCCCGATCAAGCCTTCTTTGAATTCCGCGTTGAATACGAGATAAGCCCTCCCGCCCAAATCCGCCGAACACATTGCGAGGCTCTCGTCCATTGGGACGCACTCGTGGGCAAATCTCGCTATGTTTTTGTTTTGGTCGATGATTTTCCTGAAAGCCGCCCCCAAAACGATTCCTACGTCTTCGACCGAATGGTGGCAGTCCACATTCAAATCGCCGCTCATTTCGAGCTTGATTTCAAATCCGCCGTGGACGGCGAAAGTGTTCAGCATATGGTCGAAAAAACCTATGCCGGAACTTCCGCTAAAACCCGGGTCATTTGCTTTTGCGCGCAGCGACAGCTTTATTTTTGTCTCTTTTGTTTCCCTTTGCATTTCGGCGAAACTATCCATTATATACCTCCAGGCATTTTGCCAATTTTTCGTTTTCTATTGCGTTTCCTGTGGTGATGCGCAAAAACTTGCCTTCCAAGTTTCTGACAAGTATTTTGTTTTGCAGCAAAAAGTCGAATATATCCTTTGATTTGGGCGTTTCGATCAAAACGAAATTCGTCTCTGTTTCGTAAATTTTGAAATCTTTTTTGCCTTCAAACAAAATTTGCAGCGATTTTTGCAGATTTTTTTTGTTTTTTTTGATTTCGTCGAGCCGCCCGCTGAAATAATCGGGGTAGCATAGCGCGGTTTCTGCGATTTTTTGCGAGACTGCGTTTAAATTGAAAGGGCTTTTCAAAGTTTTTATCGCGTTTATGAACTTTTCGTTGGACAATGCGAATCCCACCCTGACCGAAGCGAGCCCGACGGCTTTTGATAGCGATTTCATGACGATCAAATTCGGGTATTCCAAAAAATCATAAACAAACGACCGGTTTTTTTTGTCGTCGGCGAAACTCATGTAGACCTCGTCGAGCACGACGGCGCAATTCGCGTTTTTTATGAATTTTTCGAGGGTTTTTTTTGATTCAAGCTGCCCTGTGGGATTGCATGGGTTTGAAAAAACCGCGAGTTTTATGTTTTCTTCGCGTATTTTTTTTTCCATTTTTTCGAAATCGATCGCGAAATTGTCCGCTCCGTTCTTTTGTACCTTTATCACTTCGGCTTCTATCACATCGCCGTAAAATGCGTACATCGAAAAATCCGGCGCAAACGTCAGTATCTTGTCGCCCTTGGACAAAAACGCGTTTATTATAATATTCAAAAGCTCGTCCGAACCGTTTCCGGCAGCGATGTTTTTTTCGTCCACATAGGCATTTTCGCCGGCTTTTAGAAACTTGGAATATTGTTTTGCCAAATTTCGCGCAAAAGGGTCGGGGTAACGGTTGAAATCTATTTTTTCCATGCTTTCTTTGATATCCCTGATTATATATCCCGGCAGATTCGCATAGCTTTCGTTCGCGTCGAGGCGTATTTCGATTTCATTTGAATCTATGCCGCCATTGGGCGAATACGGCTCGAAATTTTTTGTTTTCGGGTTCAAATAATCATTTTCCATATTCATCCCTCGCTTTTATGGAATTCGCGTGGGCTGTCAGCTTTTCCGCATTCGCGAACGCGGCTATATCATCGCCGGCTTCTTTCAGCTTGTCTTTCGAATAATATACGAAGCTCGATTTTTTTGTGAAGCTGTCCACGCCCAGCGGCGACGAAAACCTCGCGGTGCCGTTTGTGGGGAGCACGTGGTTGGTCCCCGCGAAATAGTCGCCGAGCGGTTCCGGGGAATATTCGCCCAAAAACACGGAACCGGCGTTTTTTACCAATCCCAATTTCTCGAAGCAGTTTTCGACGGCAAGCTCGAGGTGTTCGGGGGCGATTGCATTTGCGATTTCTATCGCTTCGCCTATGTCGGAGCAAATCACGCATCCGCCGTAATTGGTCAGGGATTCCTCGATTATTTCGCCCCGGCTCAGATTTCCAACTTGCTTTTTCAGCTCGGCATTTGCCGCATATGCGAGACTCTCGCTGTCTGTGACGAGAATCGAAGAAGCGAAAATGTCGTGTTCGGCCTGGCTCATCAAGTCCGCCGCTATGTATTTAGGATTGGCGGAATTGTCGGCGACAATCAATATTTCGCTTGGGCCCGCTATCATGTCTATATCCACTTCCCCGTAAACGAGTTTTTTTGCGGCTGCCACGTAAAAATTTCCGGGCCCCACGATTTTGTCGGTTTTGGCTATGCTTTGCGTCCCGTATGCTACCGCCGCGACCGCTTGCGCGCCTCCCGCTTTCAATATTTTGTCAATGCCGCATATTTTCGCTGCCGCCACGATCTCGGGCCTTACGCCTTCTTTTTTCGGCGGGGTCAAAATGGTCGTTTCTTTTACCCCCGCGATTTTCGCCGGGATCGCATTCATAAGCACAGTCGATGGGTACAGCGCGCTTCCCCCGGGCACATACATCGCGACTTTCTCGAGGGGCAGCGCCCTTTGGCCCATTATTATCCCGTCTTTTGAAATCACATATGAATTCTGCGTTTGTTTTTTGTGGTATTCCTCTATGTTTTGCGCCGCCTTTTCCATGATGCGCATCAGGTTTTTGTCGCATTTTCCGCAGATTTCGTTTGCTTCCGCTTCAGAAATATAGAAATCGCGCGGTTCGATATCCACCCCGTCGAATATTTTTGCATAGCGTACCAAAGCTTCGTCCCCGTTTTCCCTTACGTCGCCGATTATTTTTTCCGCGACTTTTTGCGCTTCCCCAAAAGCGGATCCGATCCTGTTTTTTAGTTTTTCGTGCAATTCGCCTACATTCGATTTGTCATATATTTTCAACATATGTGTTTTCTTATCCTCCCGACAAATTCGTCGATTTCATTTTTTTTAAGCTTTATGCCCGCTTTGTTCACTATCGCCCTCGCGGAGATTTTGGCTATTTCCTCGATTATGACAAGCCCGTTTTCTTTCAGCGTGCCTCCTGTTTCCACTATATCCACTATGGCGTCGGCGAGCCCCAAGATAGGCGCGAGCTCTACCGACCCGTCTATCTTCACGATTTCCACGTCCAAGCCTTTTTCGTTGAAATGCCTTTTTGCGACATTCGGATATTTCGTCGCTATCACCTTTTGCGAATACCCTTCGTAAAAATTTTTGCCTTCGAGCCCCGCGAGCGCGAACTTGCATTTTCCGAAATTCAAATCCAAAACTTCGTAAAAAGACTTCCCGCACTCCATGATGGTGTCCTTGCCCAAAATCCCGACGTCGCAAACGCCGTGTTCCACATAGGTGGCCACATCCGTTGCTTTGGCGAGCACGATCTCCAAATCCGCGTTCTTTATTTTTACCAAAAGTTTTCTGCCCTTGTCCAAAAATTCCGAAATGTCGTATCCCGATTTTTCGAACAGCGCGACGGAAGATTTTTCCAGCCTGCCTTTTGTCAATGCGATTTTTATCATGGCTATATCTCCACCACCTTTTTTATGCCGTTTCTTCTTGCGTATTCTTTTGTCTGTTCCAAAGTTTCAAAGCACGACAATTCTGTTTTTTCTGTTTTTTCTTCGATGTATTTTATGGCTTTGCAATAATTTTCCGCGCTGAAATGCACGATTTCCGAAGGTTGAATTTTATGCAGCCCAATCGAGTTTGCAAGCGCCTTCGCAATCAAATTCACATTGGCGGCAAAACCCACGGCGGGCAAGTCGAACCCGAAATTCGCGATCAAATTGTCGTACCTGCCCCCCGCGAGCACGCTTTCGCCTATTCCTTCGATATAGCCGCCGATCAAGAGCCCTGTGTAATAGTCTATTTCATGCACGATTCCCAGGTCGATTATTATATTTTCGCCGCAGCCCGCCATGTCGAGGATTGTATATATACGGTAAATATAGTCCAAGACTTTTTGGGCTTCTTCGTTGTCGCCCGCAAGGCTGCGAGCCTTGTTTATCACTTCATACCCTCCGAAAAGTTGCGGGATCTCCCTGATTACATCATATTTGTCGCTGTCCAAGTCGTTTATTTCACCCGTGTTTTTGGATTCGATGTACAGCCTTATCGTCTCTTTTTTTTCGCTTGAAAGCTCCATCGAGTTTATTATCGCCTTGTAAAATCCCGCATGGCCGATTTCCAGCTTGAAATCAAGGCCGGTGGATTTCAATGTTTTTATCGCCGTTTCTATGAAATATATGTCCGTTTTGATGCCCGAAGTCCCGATGATCTCCACCCCGCTTTGGATCGTCTCGCTTTTTTTTCCGGAATAGCCCCCGCTTGCGCGGAACACGTTCTGGTTGTAGCATATCTTCAAAAAGTCGTGCCTGTCTTTTAGCTTGGTAGAGACCACTCTCGCCACCGGGGTCGTGACATCGGGGCGCATCACCAGAAGCCTCCCGCTGTTGTCGGTCATTTTGTACATCATCTCCTGCGGGATCGGCTGGCTTTCGAAATCGAAGACGTCGTAATATTCCACTGTGGGCGTGATTATTTCTTCGAAATCCAATTCTTCGTAAACCCTGCCGAATGTCTCTATCACTTTTTTTATATACAAAGTGTTTTCGAATATGACGTCGGAAGTCCCGTCGGGTATGTTTTTGCTGTATTTATTCATCGCGTTTTTCCTTTCGAGATAAATTCAATGCTTTGCCATGCTAATATATTACCACACTAAAGTTTTTTTGTCAAGGGGCGAAACAAAAATAATTATAAAATTTATGTGTTTTATTATAACATATTTTTTAAATTTTTTCAATACCTATTGACAACTGCGAATTAAATTCATATAATCTAATTATAAGGAAACTATAAACTGAAAGAAATAATAAAACAGGAGAATTTGATCATGAAAACAAAAAAAATGATTTGCCTTTTGCTCGTTTTGTCGATGGCGCTTGCCGTCTTGTTCGCGGCTTCATGCGGGGACAAAGCGAAAGAAAGCGGCGGCGACGGCGACAAAAGCGAAAAAGAAGACCAAAAAGACGATTCCGGCTCCGAAGCATCCGACGCCGACATCAGGGTGCAGTACGACCCAAAATTCGAGCCTGTGGACATGGGGGGCTATGAATTCACGGTGTCAACGCGCGACGACGACGCATGGTATCATCCCTATCCCGCCCACACGAGGGACATATTCGCCGAGGCCTTGAACGGGGATCTGATCAATGACGTGGTGTATTACCGCAACATGGCGATAGAGGAAAAGTACAACTGCAAAATCGTGATGATGGCCTATCCCGAATCAAACGAGGCGGCGGGCAACCAAGTGGCCGAAAAAGCGGTCAAAGCGGGGGACAAATCCTTCGATTTGCTGATGACGCACATGATGGGCGGATTCAACAATTCGACCACCGGGATGTTTTACGACATCGCGCAGTTCCCAAATATAGACCTTTCAAAGCCGTACTGGAACCACGGGGCCAACGAAGGCTGCTCGATAGGCCACAGGCTTTATGAAGGGCTCAGCGATTTCAGCTTTTCCACGAACGAAAACCTCTACTGCATATTCTTCAACAAGCAGCTGGCGCAAAATTACGGAATGGAGGATCCCTACCAGCTGGTTTGGGACAACAAATGGACTTTCGACAAATTCAACCAGCTCATAAGGCAGGGATATTTGGACCTCAACGGCAACGGGAAACTCGACCCCGACGACCAGTTCGGCTACGTCAATTCCAATTCGCTCAACTTTTTGTGGGCGGGCGGCGGCCAGATGACCAAGAAAGACGAAAACGACATACCGCATTTTGATTTTGTCAGCCAAAGGACGATCGACATCTACGAAAAGGCGCTCGACATAACGAAAAACGACTTCACCTATTCGTCCGGCCAGTGGCACATAGAACCCTCGATCGGCATTTTCGACGACGGCCGCGCGCTGTTCTTCTCCAACCAACTCTGCCGCGTAAACCAGCTCCGCGCAACCGAGTTCGAATTCGGCATAGTGCCGTACCCCAAATACGACTCCGCCCAGGAACGGTACTACTCATACGTGGACGGCCACGCCTCGATGATGGCCATACCTCTGAACCTGCCCAATTTAGAGTGGACGGGGATGCTGATCGAGGAGCTGTCATACCTGTCGTACAAGGACATACTGCCGACGTACTACGACGTGGTTTTGAACGTGAAGATGGTGCGCGACGAGGAGTCTGTGGAAATATTAAAGATACTCTTCGACAGCAAGGTGTTCGACCCGGCGTACATCATGGGGCTGGATCTTTGGACCACTTGGATAAACAACATCGAATCAAACAAAAGCGAAATCGTCTCGACCTACGAAAAAAAGGAATCCGCCCTGATTCGGGCTCTTGAAAAAAACGTGGACGCGATTCTCGCGCTCGATTAAACAAAATATATATAAAAACGGGAGGAAAAAATCATGAAAAGCAGAACGAACCGGCTATTGTCAATTTTGTTGGCAATTATGATGATGTTAGGGTTGAACTTTCTGGCCCCGCCTGTGCGGGCTGCAGTTGATATCGCCGCTAAGTTCACCGACAATAATTTCAAAGCCGCAGTGTATGAGGCAATCGAAAAATCATCGCCCAATGCAATCTATGACACCGATGTATCGTCGGTGACTGAACTCGATGTAAGCGGCAAGAGCATACATAGTTTGGCCGGTTTGGAATATTTCACCGGTCTTAAAATTCTTGATTGCGGTTATAACAGCCTCACGACGCTGCCGGCTCTTCCCTCCGGCCTTGAGTGGCTTTATTGCTATAATAACAGCCTCACGTCGCTTCCGGCGCTACCCTCCGGCCTTATTCGTCTTTATTGCGATAACAACAACCTCATGTCGCTTCCGGCGTTGCCCTCCGGCCTTAATTTGCTGTATTGTGCCTATAACAACCTAACGTCGCTGCCGGTTCTTCCCTCCGGCCTTAAGGAACTTTATTGTTATAACAACAACCTAACGTCGCTGCCGGCTCTTCCCTCCGGCCTTAAGGAGATTTATTGCGGTGATAACAGCCTAACGTCGCTGCCGGCTCTGCCCTCCGGCCTTACATGGCTGTACTGCAATGATAACCGTTTGACAAGCCTCGATTTGACCGGTTGTTTGATGTTGATGCAAATAAATTGCTCCAACAACTACCTCACAGATGAATCTGTCAAAGGTTTCATGGCATCTTGGGACGGATCGAACTTCATTTTCACGCCCCAGAAACACGCAACCATCAGCCCGACATCCATCGCTTTTGATAAAGGCGAAAGCGGCGACATTGCCCTGACTTTAAACACAGGGCATGTGCAAAACATAAAAAACGGAAGCTACGCGCTTATAGAAGGAACGGATTTTGTCGCAAACAGCATCGCATCCATGACGCTGAAAGCGAGCTATCTCAACACGCTTGATGCAGGGACACATACGCTTTCCTTTAATTTCGACGGAGGCCCAAGCCTCGCTTTTACTATCGAGGTGAGGGGGACGGCGTCGGCCGCGCCCACGATCACCGGGCCGACGGCGATGACATTGACACAGGGGTATGCGGCAACATCGACGGTTGTGTACACAGTCACGGGCGAACCCGCGCCCATTGTTACGAAAACGAGTGGGGACGAAAAGATCAAGTGGAACAACACCACGAAAAAGCTGGACATAATCACAGGGCTGGCGGCCGGCACATATATAGTCAAGCTGAAAGCGGCGAACGGAACGCTGCCCGATGCGGAGCTCACGTTTACGCTTAAAGTGGAAGCGGCGGTAGCCGCGCCCACGATCACCGGGCCGACAACTCTATCATTGAAACAGGGGTACACAGCTACATCGACGGGCGCGTACACAATCACGGGCGCACCTGAACCCACAGTTACGAAAACGAGTGGGGACGAGAAAATCAAATGGAACAACACCACGAAAAAGCTGGACATAGCGGCGGGGTTGACGGCGGGTACATACACAGTAATATTGAAAGCCTCGAACGGCACGCTGCCCGATGCGGAACTCACGTTTGTGCTTACCGTGGACGCCAAACCTGCCAAAGCGGGCATCATGGGGCCAACGGCGATGACGCTTGCCGCCGGGTATGCGGCGACTTCTACGGGCGCATACACTGTGATTGGCGATGCGACAACGGTAACAATAACGAGCGGGGACGAAAAGATCAAATGGAACGCGGACACAAAGAAGCTGGACATAGCAGCGGGGCTATCAGCCGGCACATACACAGTCATACTAAAAGCAAGCGGTGGGAGCGACCCTGCCGTGGAGTTTACGTTTGTGCTCACCGTGGAGGAGACGACCGCACCGCCGGAAATCTCCGGGCCGACGGCGATGAAACTCACCGCAGGGTACGCGGCTACATCGACGGGCGCATACACCGTCACGGGCGCACCTGAACCCACGGTGGAAAAGGCGAGCGGGGACCCGAAAATCACATGGAACGCGGAAACGAAAAAGATGGACATAACCGCGGGGCTGACGGCCGGCACATACATAGTCACGCTGAAAGCGGCGAACGGCACTCCGCCCGACGCGGAATTGAAATTCACGCTCACGGTAGAAACCAAAGAAGAAGCGATCGCTCCGTCGCCGACGCAGACAAAACCGTTTCCGTTTACGGACATAGCGGAAACGCCGGGGGACTGGATCTACGAGAGCGTGAAAGCGGCATGGGAAATGGGGCTCATCAACGGCAAGACGGACACGCAGTTCATGCCAGACGACAACCTGACATACGCCGAGGCGGTGAAACTCGCCGCGTGCATGCACCAGCTGCACACCACGGGCGAAGTCACGCTGGCGGTGGGCGCGGGCGAGTGGTACGACGCATACGTGGCGTACGCGAAGCAAAACGGGATCATCGGCAATGACTACGCATGGAACTCGCCGGCGACGAGGGCGGGGTACATGGAGATATTTGCCAACGCGCTGCCAAGCGACGCATTGGCCCCGATCAACACCATATCCGACGGTAGCATACCGGACGTTCCGGCGGGGCACATACAGGCGTGGGCGATCTACAGGCTGTACCGTGCGGGGATCGTGCAGGGGGTCGACGGTGCGCACAGCTGCAACCCGGGGGCGAACATCAAGCGCAGCGAGGTGGCGGCTATCCTCATCCGCATGATGGATTCGTCCAAGCGCATCAAGTTCGATATGTAGCGCGGAGCGTAGGGTCGGCCTTTCCGGGTCGCCCCTACGCGTAAAATCCCAGTTTGTTATTCGCGTTAATATGCAGGAGGAGAAAATAATGAAAAGCAAAACAAAACGGCTTTTGTCAATTTTGCTCACGGCAACCATGGTGGTCGCCTTGTTCGCGGCGATTCCGATTGTCGCAAAGGCGGCGGACGCCGCCGCGATAGCGGAGCAAATAAACAATTTCGCCCACGGGGGAAATGGCACTCTGAAAGCGGAGGTTTCCGGCAGCGACGTGATCGTCACCGGAAAGGTGACCGATGTGAAAAACACTTTGGAACTGTCGCTCGATTACCATATGACAGTTATTTGGAGAGCTTCGTATTACGGAATGGATTTGGGAAATTCCCGATCCCTGACGCAAAATCTTCGGGTTGTGGAATACGATCTGATCAGATTGAGGGGTGGCGGCGCGTTTGAAGTCGGAAAAGGAGGTTTGATCGCGCACAAGGGCGGCGGCAACGCCATCTACTGCGCCGGCAAGGAAATGGCCGTTGTCGTTGACGGCGGCGAGGTTAGTGCCGTTGGAAATTACAACGCGGCGACTGACACAGGGGATTACAGCGCGATAAAAATCGACGCGGAATACAACAGGGTCATCGTGAAAGCCGGCAAGGTAACGGGGGTTGAGGGTGGCCATGCCATCAACGCCAAACGGGCGAACATATCCATCGAGGTGCACGGCGGCGAAGTCAGCGCAGCAGACCATGCCATCTATGCCTATGGCGATCGCTTCAACTGCGAAGTGTCCGGAGGAGTAATCAAATCCGGAAAATTCCATGCCATCCTCATCTATAATGGCGCGGCAGATGCCATAGTCAAAGTGAATGGCGGCGAAATCAGCTCCGAAGACGCTCATGCAATTTTTTCCGATGCTACAAACACAAAAATCGAAATGAAGGGCGGCGCGGTCAAATCCGAAAACGGCCATACCATTTATTCCAATGGCGCAAACGCCTACATCCAAGTGAGCGGCGGCGCAACGGTCACATCCAAAAAAGGAAACGCTATCTACTTTGCGGGTGAAAATTCCCATATCGAGGTGCATAACGGCACGGTAAAATCCGAAAAGGGCTCCGCCATTTGCGGCGGCACTAAAATTGAAATCCACTCCGGGGCATTGGTGCAAAACTTCGAATTAGGCTATCCCGCAATTGACGCATACAAAGATAATGTTGCAATTTTTGTAAACGGCGGCACTGTGAGCGCCGATAGAGGCCATGCCGTTCGTATGGACGGCGCCGGAGGAAGCATCGAAATTGCCGGAGGAACAATGGAATCTTTGGGAGACGAAAACAATTGGTGCAGATCTACTATCTCCTTGTACAATGACAATTCCAATGTAACGGTGAGCGGCGGCACTGTGAAAAACATGGGAGGCCACAACGCTATCGAAGTTTGGAAAGAAAATTCCGCCATCAAAGTGACGGGCGGATTTGTGTTTTCCTATGGAAACGCGATTTTGGCAGATATTCCCGACAACTATACAGCGCCCTATGCCGTTATTTCTGCGAACTGCCTTTGCGAAATCGGAAGAAATGCTGTTGTCTGCGCTTGGAACAAAGCCAGGGGCGTCACCGTTTACACAGCGGGAACGGCAGAAGACCTTAAATCCGACCCGGCAAACGCGAAAGCGGTATGGCGCAAAGTCGGTTCCCAGAACGGCATCGATTACAAAAACGGATCAAACACCGGCTTCTTCCCGCTGAACGTGACGGTCAACGAAGGGACTGATCCGGTTGAGCTGTTCTTAGCCGCGCCATCGGATTTGGGATTGCGGCGATGGGACTTTCATAAAAACGAATCCACCGTCACGCTGAAATGGACGGACAACTCGGACAACGAGAGCCACTTCATCATCGAGAGGGCAATGAAATACATAGAAATGTCCAATCCGATGTTCGGTCCGCCCGACGAAAACAGTTACCTCTGGACGGTGATAGGGACTGTCGATGCCAACGTAACCACATTCGAGGATACCTATGTCACGCCAATAAACGCGGATGAAGGCGAAGTGTATTGGTGGCGCGTACAGGCCGTGCGCGTTGAGGATGGGCAGACCATCAAATCGGCGTATACCAATGTAGTCGAAATGGTGATTTCCTCGCCTTCGGCGCCCAGCGACTTGACAGCCACTGCGGAAGCGGACGGAATCAAACTCAATTGGAAAAACAATTCGGGGCATGTGGGCGCTTTCAAAATTATAAGGAGCGAAACATCTATCCGCGAGGCCACAGAAATTCCCCCGCTTCTTGTTGAAGTGCCCGCCGACGAAACTTCATATATGGATGAAACGGCGGAACCGGGCGTGAGATACTATTACGTGGTACGGGCCCGATCTACCTTCGCAAGTGTTTTCGGCAGCGAATCTCCTTATTCCAATGAAGTTTCCGCCATGATTCCGGCCGACAAATCAATCACGGTGTCAACGCAATCGGCCCCGGAAGAAGCGTTTCCGTTTACGGACATAGAAGAAACGTCGGGGTGGATCTACGAGAGCGTGAAAGCGGCATGGGAAATGGGGCTCATCAACGGCAAGACGGACACGCAGTTCATGCCAGACGACAACCTGACATACGCCGAGGCGGTGAAACTCGCCGCGTGCATGCACCAGCTGCACACCACGGGCGAAGTCACGCTGGCGGTGGGCGCGGGCGAGTGGTACGACGCATACGTGGCGTACGCGAAGCAAAACGGGATCATCGGCAATGACTACGCATGGAACTCGCCGGCGACGAGGGCGGGGTACATGGAGATATTTGCCAACGCGCTGCCAAGCGACGCATTGGCCCCGATCAACACCATATCCGACGGTAGCATACCGGACGTTCCGGCGGGGCACATACAGGCGTGGGCGATCTACAGGCTGTACCGTGCGGGGATCGTGCAGGGGGTCGACGGTGCGCACAGCTGCAACCCGGGGGCGAACATCAAGCGCAGCGAGGTGGCGGCTATCCTCATCCGCATGATGGATTCGTCCAAGCGCATCAAGTTCGATATGTAGCGCGGAGCGTAGGGTCGGCCCTGTGAAAGGGCCGCCCCATACCATTTGCAATATTTTAGAAAAGGGGATAAAAATGAAAACGAAAAAAATAATTTGCATGATTTTAATTTTGGCGTTCGCATGCTTGCCGGTTTTGGTTTGCATTTCCTCGTGCGGCGAAAGCGGCGGGGGCAAAAGCGTAAATGACGACAATGCCAAAGAAGGCGCAGCAAATGACGGCGAAGGGGCAGGGGAGGAAACGCAGGGCGACCCGAAAGAACAATACAACCCGAATTTCGAGCCCGTGGATATGCAAGGGTACACATTCAAATTCGGGACGAGGGACGACGCCACCCACGGCTATCCCGCCCATACGAGGGATTTGTTCGCCGAAGCGGAAAACGGGGATTTGATAAACGATGTGGTCTACAGGCGCAACATGGAAATAGAAGAAAAATACAATTGCAAAATCGAAATGGACGACCTGCCCGAAGCCGACGAAACCGCGCCCAACAAGATAGTGGAGAAAAGCGTCAAGGCAGGGGACAAATCCTACGATTTGCTCCTGACGCACTTGATGCATGGAATAAGCAGCGCCGCAAACGGATGCCTTTACGACATCAACGGATTTGCGAATATAGATTTGACAAAACCCTATTGGAGCCAAGGAGCCACAAACGGGCTTTCGGTGAACCACAGGCTTTATTTGGGATTGAGCGACTTGAGTTTTTCCACGAACGAAAACCTTTACAGCATGTTTTTCAACAAGGGGCTGGTTCAAAATTACGCGATCGAAAATCCCTACTCCTTGGTTCAGGAAAACAACTGGACTTTCGACAAATTCAACGAGATCATACGCCAGGGCTATTTGGACCTCAACGGCAACGGAAAAGCGGACAAAGAAGACCAGTTCGGGTATATAAGCTCGAGTGCGATGAACTTCTTGTGGTCGGGCGGGAGCCAGATAATGAAAAAAGACGAAAACGACATGCCATATCTCGAATACAACACGCCGAAAACCATAGATATATTCGAAAAAGCCTACGAAATAACAAACAACGAATTCACTTTCAAGGCGATAGAATGGTTCGCGGAAGATCCGATAAATATGTTCGCGGATGGGCGCGGGGTGTTCTATTCCTCGCAGCTTTGCCGCGTGAACGACCTTCGGGCAACCGAATTCGATTTCGGCATAGTGCCGTACCCCAAATACGACTCCGCCCAGGAACGGTACTACTCATACGTGGACGGCCACGCCTCGATGATGGCCATACCGCTGAACCTGCCGAATTTGGAATGGACGGGGATGCTGATCGAGGAGCTGTCGTACCTGTCGTACAAGGACATACTGCCGACGTACTACGACGTGGTTTTGAACGTGAAGATGGTGCGCGACGAGGAGTCTGTGGAAATGCTCAAAATACTTTTCGACAGCAAAACGTTTGATTTCGGCTATGCCTGGGGCGCTTGGGATTTTTGGTACATATTCATCGAAAACATCCAGAACGAGAAGAGGGATTTTGTCTCGGCTTACGAAAAGAAAGAAGCTTCCGCGCTTCGGGCGATAGAAAAAAAGGTGGAAACCGTGCTGGCCCTCGACTAAAAATAATGCGGTGAAAAAGCGGTTCGGAAAAAAAATATTAAATATTTGCAAAAATATATTGACACGCGCCGGCATAATGTGGTATACTTATAATCAGTCCGCATTAGGGGTATAGCTCAGTTGGTAGAGCTACGGTCTCCAAAACCGTGAGTCCGGGGTTCGAGTCCTCGTGCCCCTGCCACAAAACAAGCCTTGGATTATCCGCAATATAGCGGGATTCCAAGGCTTTTTATTGTTTTTTTCCCTATTTTTTTCGCGATTTAAAATACTGGAAATAGCCGCATTTTATCATGCCATTATAAAGCCTGCGCGTTTTGTCGGGTTTCCGCCCGTACAATGACGGAAACCCCTCATGGGACGAGAGAATATATATCTGCCACAAATCCAATGTTTCAAAATGCCTGCCCATTTCGCGGTACAGTTTTTCCGCTTGTTTTATCGTGGAAAGCCTTTCGCCGTACGGCGGGTTGCATACGATCGTGCCTCTCCTTCCTTCTGTTTTTATCGAGAGGGCGTTTTTTGCGAACGGTTTTACGAATTTTCCCATTCCGGCCCTTTTTATGTTGCCTTTCGTTATTTCGACGCAATTTTCGTCGATGTCCGATGCATACGCTTCGAATTTTATCGACAAATTTTGCATCGATTTCGCTTCGTCCCTTGCGTTTTTCCATAAAACCGCCGGGATTTTGTCGAATTCTTCGGCTGTGAAATTCCTTCTTTGCCCCGGCGCGCTCGATGTCATCATCAAAGCGGCTTCTATTGGTATCGTGCCCGAGCCGCAAAACGGATCCCAAAAAAGCACTTCTTCGCGCGGGCGGCTTAACTTCGCCATAGCCGCCGCCAAGGTTTCGCGAAGCGGAGCTTCGGCGGCTTCGATCCTGTAGCCGCGTTTATGCAGCGGTTCGCCCGATGTGTCGATCATTAAAGTGGCTCTGTCGTTCAATATGAAAAAGGCGATTTGGTATTTTGTACCCGTTTCCGGCAGTTCCGCCGTGCGGTGTTTGGACAGCAAGCGATTTGCAACCGCTTTTTTTATAATCTTCTGGCAATCGGGCACGCTCGCAAGTTTTGATTTTATCGAGTGCCCTTTTACGGGAAACATATCGTTTTTGCCTATCCATTGCTCCCACGGGAGATTTTTGACGCCCTCGAAGAGCTCGTCGAAGGACAATGCGCAAAATTCCCCGAGTTTGATGTAAAGGCGCTCCGCGTACCGCAACCATATGTTGCAGCGCGCGATTGCGCCCATATCGCCAAAAAAAGCAACGCGCCCATCTATGACGTCGGCTTTTTCATATCCCAGCGCTTCGATTTCTTCGGAGACGAACCCTTCCAAGCCAAACAAGCAAGTCGCGACAAATTCCATTCAATTTTCCTTTAATTTTCCTTTTTCAACAATAATTTCGAATCGCAAAAAATTTATGAAATTGGGGGTTGTTGATTCAGCCAATATTTCTTGCAATCGTTTGTCCTCTGCATGAACCCGCAATCGACAAGGCTTCTTCTGATCGTGGCGAAATCGGAATATATCCCTTTCAGGATCGCGTTTGTCTCTTTGTCCGTGTATGTTTTGCCCTTTTCGAACTGTTTTGAAATCGTTTCCAATATGAAAAGCCGCTTTTTGTTTTTGTTTTTCCCGAAATCGAAAGTTTTTAAAACAAGAGGCGAGACAGATTCAAACAGCGATTCGAGCATCTTTTGGTTTTCGTCGGTTTCAACGGCGGGCGCAACGGTTATTTTTTCTTTTTCTTCAAGCAATTCGGAAAGCGCAATAATGAATTTTGCCTGCTTCGCCTTCTCTCTGAAGCTGTATCGCTGGTAGCGCACGGTCGACTCGGATATGCCCATCCGCTCCGCGATCTGTTTGTCCGCCATCCCGGAATAATAATTTGCGAGAAATTCTTTTTGGGTTTCCGTAAGGCCCGTTTTCGCCTTTTCTTCCGCGAGCAGGTTGCCGAAAACATCTCCGTGTTCTTTTTGGATGTGCAATTGCATGGCTTTTTCGGCGTTCACCAAACGCTTTCCGAATTCGTATATGTCCCCTTCTTCATATTTTGCGTTGCAAAAAAGACAAAAATACGCTTTTGTTTTGTCGATTGGATTTTCTTTCAAAAAATACCCGTTTTTCAAATTTTCGCATGAAGCGTTTTCGATTTTGTTTTTCATAAACAATTTTCCTTTAAAATAAGTATGATATAAACATAATATCATATTGTTTATGATTTGTCAAGCGTTTTCAAGCGAATGCCCAAAAAAATACAAAAGACGAGTCCTAGAACTTGCAAAGCAAAAAAAAAAATGGTATAGTAATATCATGGAAAATGAAAAAAGGATGGCAAAATTGCCAGAGAAGAAATATTTGGTAACATTTGGGATAAGGAAA
>Ga0082212_10000229_pt1 | contig 82641 bp, 77 predicted proteins | sample TergutNt197P3_FD_71548 | JGI IMG/M metagenome (GOLD analysis project Ga0082212, IMG submission 71548) | Neocapritermes taracua P3 segment gut microbial communities from Petit-Saut dam, French Guiana - Nt197 P3 | ecosystem: Host-associated > Arthropoda: Insects > Digestive system > Gut ...
ACCCTAAAAAGGCATTTTTTAAAAACACTAACCTTTGAACCGTTTCTAGAAAACAAAAACCTGCGGATTTCCGCAGGTTTCCCAGTAAATATTTTCATAGAAAATGACTTACATCTAAATTGGTTGCGGGAGATGGATTTGAACCACCGACCTTCAGGTTATGAGCCTGACGAGCTACCGGGCTGCTCTATCCCGCGATAGGACTGCAATTTTACACACAACTTGACATAAGTCAAGCAAAAACATATGAATCATAAGATAAAACGCAGCACCACTGATGCCAAAACACACCTTGGTCGGACAACCAAGAAGCAACATACCGCATATTAAAATTCTCACATCTTTATTTGACAAATCGGGTCATTGGATTATAATGTCCAAAATTACAAAAGGCGCTCTTGTGTATTATGTAAAAATAGACAATTCGGAATATAAGCTGGTTGATAACGGAGAAGATTTTGAAGCCTTGGGTCTTTTTAAAAATCCTGAACTAAAATGGACGCGGATAGAATTCGGCTCTGTCGTTAATACCGGCAAGAAAATTTCCGATGTGAAGTTCGCGGAAAAAAGGGAGCGCGGCGACCTGTTTTCGCTTCACGGACATTTTACATTTCGCGCAACTTTCAGTAATTCCGGATGCCCAATCCCAGCCAATACCGTTGTGGACCGCTATCCTTTCGCTTTCGCGGATAAAGACGGAAATGTGTTGGAACTCAAACCACCCAAAGGCATTCTGTATCGTGCGCTTGTGGATAAAAAAGATTTGAACATCTGGGGCGAAGGATTTCTGCCTATTCCGAAAGACAGCAGGAGCAAGGCTGGCCGGAAAAAAAAGAAATACGGCTATACTCATTTTTATTCAATGCACCCAGAAGATATCGCCTGGTGGAACTATGACATTCCGAATGGATTGAATATAAACAATGGCGACAGGTTAATGGATAAAAACTTTCTGATAGTTATTCAAAAAATACGCTCTTAAAACATACTGGTTTTCCTTGCGTCTGTATTGTTTATATGCCACTATTCGCATATCTCGCAAAAGGAACCTTTCATGAAGCTTTCATCCTTTATCAAATCCGCGCGGCAACGCGAAAACCCATGGACTCCCGTGGCGGTGATTCTGGCCATAGGCTTGGCCGTCGGGGGCTTTTTCATAGGCGATGGAATTTATCAATCCCTTGCGCGCCGCACCGTTACCGTCAAAGGCCTTGCCGAACGCGACGCCGTTGCCGACATGGCCATCTGGAATATCAATATTTCCAAAGTCGGCGGAGACCTTGCCGATCTGCAAAAACAAGTTGATTCCGATATTGCAAAAATTAAGACTTTTTTGAAAAATGCCGGCTTTTCGGACACGGAAATCCAAAATACTCGCGTCCAAGTGCGCGATAATTTTGCCGGATATTCGCCTGTGGAGCTGAAAGAAAATATACAATCTGGAAAAAACCAAGGCCGCTATGTGATCGAGACCGGCGTTATGGTGCGCTCGTCCAATGTAAATCTGGTGGATAGCCTGTCGCGACAAATGGGAGAGCTGGTGCGCCAAGGAATTACCATCAAAGAAGATTACCAAGGCCCGATTTATATATTCAACGGGCTGAACGATATAAAAATCCCGATGATACAGCAAGCGACGATAAACGCGACCGAGGCCGGCCGGCAATTTGCAAAGGACGCGGGCGCAAGACTGGGGCGAATTCAGACCGCAAACCAAGGCGTGTTCAGCATAGAATCGCGCGACCCGACGGGACCATGGTCGAACGACGAAAAACAATCCATCTATAAAAAAATCAGAGTGGTCTCAACCGTGACATTTTATTTGAGGTAATTCAGGAAAATATTATGATTATACATTTCGTCACCACAAACAAAGGCAAACTGGCGTCGGTGCAAAAGCACTTCGAGAGCTTCTCTTTAAAAAACCATAAGATTATCGCCCATAATATAGAGCTTATCGAACCACAGGCCGATACCGTAAAAGAAGTATCTTTAAACAAAGCCAAACAAGCTTTTTCGATATTAAAACAGCCCGTCTTGGTTAACGACAGCGGATTCTGCATCAAAGAGCTTAACAATATCCCCGGACCATATACAAAATATTTTCTCGATACCATAGGCATAGAAGGCATTTTGAAAATAATGGACAATGTAAAGAGTCGCGATGCGGAATACATCAGCGCTTCTACCTTTATAAACGAAGCCGGGGAAATATTTCAATTCGACGCGGTCGACGCGCGCGTAGTCGTATCCGAAGAAATCAGAGGGAGCGACAGACAAAATGCATGGTCTGACTTATGGAAAATCACAATGGATCCGGCATCAAGAAAAACTTTTGCAGAGATGACCGATACCGAACGGAATGTTCTGGTAACCAATAAATCCAAATCCAGTCTGTATCTATTTGCCCAGTGGTTTGCCGACAGGTACAAATAAAAAGATAATGTTAGATACTCAAAGTCTTTGACAAGAGATTGTTATATATTACACTCCGCATAACGGCAGCCGGGTGCAAATATGAATAAAGCTTCTTCTGTTTTATTAGTTTTTTTATTTATGCTGATAGTGGCGCCTGCCCGCGCGGATTGGTGTCACAAGCCAGGTGGGGGCGTGGAACCATGTGATACCTGGCCGAGCTCTTGGACCGATTGCGGAACCTTTCAAGGCGAAACCATATGGTGTTTTCAGTCCGGAAGCGCAAACGGCCGCCCTAAAAGCAAGAACAATATGAATGCCGTTTTGATTTCAGTCGGGGCTGGCGTAGTTTTTATCGCGGCAATGTGGTACTTTTTCAAAATGCCTAAATCATCAAACGCCGAGGGCCAGGTCAAGCTGATGGAGTTTTAACACGCCCGCCAGATGGCGGATTTACTTGCACATATTGATTCTTTTGCCGTCGTCGCGTTCATCTACTTTCTTATTCCGGATTTCTTGTTCCGCAGTTAATTTTTGCTTCATTAATACGATATCCGGATGAGACTGCAATTCGTCCTGCATCCTGTCCAGCGCGGCGTTTACTCCATCCAAGCTTTTCACAAACACCGGCATGACCGAGTTCGCGGCCGTTCTGATTGCCGCTTTTATATTTTCGGACTCTCCTTCCAATGCCGCGATGTGCGCCGCGATGTGCTCGGTCTCATGATTCAGCACCATGTGGTATTCGCATGAACCCGGGATATGCGACCCGTCTATATGCACCAGAAAATTCGTATATCCGACCGTCGCGTCCAGCTTGCCCAGAACGATGCAATACCCCTCGCCGGCAGGCTGGGCCGCAACACGCAATCTGAATTCTTCATCAAAACTGGCCGTAACCGTACCATGGAATTTATCCATAGGCGCGGGCGGCTGCACGACATCTCTTGTCCATTCCGTAGTGGTAATCTTCACTTCCGGAGAAACCTTGAATTGCAAACAATCACTAGCGTATATTGTATAGTGTATAGTGCATAGTGTAAGAGTTATTAGAAGTTTTTTCATTTCTTTTGTTTTTCTTCTAATTCCATGTTTCTCTTTGCTGTTTTTATTGATGATGTAAGTAGTTTTGTAATTTCAATACAATCACTATGAATGCTTTCATATGCTTTTTCCGATAAAAAATCTGTATCTTTTAATATATCCAACCAATGCGCCGTTTCCGAACATTCTTTCAGCGAAATACCAAGCTTGCATATAAAATCTTTTTTGGAAAATGCTGAATTTGCTTCCGCTACATTGGCACCTATGCTAGTTCCAGAGCGAAGCACTTGTTTAGATATTACAAATTCTTTCTTTTCTTTGCATAAATACTTATACATATTTATTATTCTGGTGGCAAATTTTTTGCTCTTAAGATGCAAAACTTTTTCTTTCATAAAACCCGCCGATCTAAAACACTATACACTTTACACTATACATTATACACTAGTTTTCTTCAAATATTCTTCAACAAACTGATTGCCCATGGTTTTATAAAGTTCTTCCGCCAAAAGAACCGACGAACGCCCCGATTCGAACAATCTCAGCAAGCTGCCCAGCCCGCCCAATTCCGTATTCAGAATTACAGATTCTCCGTTCACTGGTCGGGACAGCAGCACGGCGCGCTTCAGTGTCGGGTAAGCTTTGCCCTGTATAAATGCCATTTCCAGCGGGTTCAGCTTCCAATGCTCGTAATCCGCGCTGTCCGCCGCAGGATTGCGGAAGAACAATACTGTTTGCGCCTGGCCGCGCACAACATCGCCTATCCCCAGCTTGTCCAACACGTTCGCGCGCTGGAACGCCGCCATATACGCCTGCCTGTTTTTGCGACCCTCTTGCAGCCCCACTATAAAATTCTCGCGGAACATTTTGTTTTCCAGCATCGGCGCGGTTTCGTCTATCATAATCAGCGCCGGATTCCCTCCCGACACCGTGGCCGTGTTTATTCTATGCAGAATATAGGAAATCACCGCCGGCGCCAAGGTCTCGTCCTGCAGCACCTCGGTAAAGTCAAACGTAGTAAGGCGCGAGAACAGGTCCAGAGTATCCTTGTCTTCATTAAACACGCTTCCGTATTGAAGGTCGTCAACCCATTGCTTCAACGCCGGGCGCATCTTGCCGTCGGATGCAAAGCAAGACACCCACAGGTTTTTAAGCTTTCTCTGCTTGTCGTCCAGGTAATCGAAACTCACAGAAACCGCACGCGCAATTTCATCCAACGATTGCGGGTCGGACTGTCCCGAAAGCATCATCAGCCAGCGCCGCAGAAAAGCGCGGTTCGCGTCGGTATCGTCCAGCTTGAACGGATTCAACTGAGTCTCGAACCCGGCTTCTATCTTGTCTTTGGATTTGCTGGCGAATGTCAGGTATTTTCCACCGGTGGCAAGAGTAAATATCTCGGCGCCGCGATTGCGGTCAAAGAAGAACGCTTTTAATTTAGGATGCCGCAGGGATTGCGCGATAAGGAAAGAGAACAATGTGGTCTTTCCGCCCCCGGTCGGACCGATTGTAAGAGTATGCGCGACGGCTGCCTGGGCATCAGAGACATGGAATTGAAACTGATACGGAGTTCCCTGCGCCGTCGGAAATACCACCAAAGGCCCCGGTCCCCAATCGGAATTCGCAACCCCGGTCGGCGCGCTGGACAAGGGAAAGCTGGTCGCCGCGGTCATCGACAACAGCTTGAACGACCGCGGGAACACATCGAATCCCGGCATCAGCGAAAAGAACGATGCTTTGGCCGCAAAATTTTCTATTACAGGTGAAATGCCGAACCCGGCGCAAACCTTATTAAAATCCGCTATATGCCCGGCCAGCTCTTCAGGCGTATTGCCGGACAGGACGAACAGCGGATAATAATCCACCAGGCTCTGGCTGCCCGTAACATTCTCGTCCATGGAGTACAGGGCTTCGCCGATCTGCTGGGCGGCGACATCCTCGCTTTCGCTTTTGTTGGAGTCGCTGCTGGCCATCTTCTGCCGGATTATAGTTTCGGTTTTCGCGGCCCCCAGGACGTTGAATGCGTTCATGCATATCAGCTCGGTCTGTATCGTTCCAATCGCGTCGAAAAAGTCCTCGTCCATAAAATCCGGCGAGGTCTTGAATGATGCCAACGCCAGATGTTTTTCCGCCATGCCGTGCGAGACCTTGATAATCCCGTTTCCGCCAAATGAAATTTCATCTGTAGTCATCATGCTTGACATGTTCTGATCGGTGCGGAAGACCGCCGGCTTTGAAACAGGCGATAAAATCCGCGAATACAGCGACGCAAAATTCTTGACCGAGTTGTGTTTTAACAAAACTGGTTTGTATGCGGCGAGTATGGATTCCAGATAAGTGGAAACTTGGGCCATTTTATCTACGGCCCCCAGCCCGCGGATACTGATGACCGCATAATATGAGTTTTTGAAAATCTTCAAGCCCTGGCTGTTCCACTTGTCGCTTATTTTTTGCAATACGGGCTGGTCGAACTCATAATCGGTCTTTTGCTCGGCCGCGTCGCGAATCATGAAAAAGCGGATCGTGACGGCCGGGTCTTTGATCTGGTTGAATAATTGGGCGCGCAGCTCCAGAAACTTCAGCTTCGTCGCATCGTCATGCATCGACGTCTGCACCCCGTCGATTTCATAAGCGCGGACGACCGAACCGTCCAAGAGCCCCACCGAGGCATTATCCGAATAAATCGATGCAAACGGCAGATAATCCGAATACTTGCGATATCCGAACTTGGGAAGAACCATTTTCGATAACAGGCCCGAGTACAAATACATGACTATGAAAAAGAACACAACCACGCCGGCCATAACGAACGTTGTCGGCGAGTATATGTCGGATACGAAAAAATTCAGCATATCTTGCACTGTTTCAAACTCTTAATGTTTTAGGTACGAATTTCCACAACATGTTTATCTTGGACAGAATGATTTGCATCAGCTGAGGTTCTTTTTTGGAATACGCCATCAGGATAAAATGAACCGCAACAACAGATAAAAGAAAATACAGCGGATCAACCGGCATTTTGTATTCTCCGCCCGACCCGGCCAAAGAAACAGAAAATCCTATGATGGTAATAATGATAAATATAAGAAATTGAACAATGAAATTCAGCAGCGCAAGGTTATAGGGCACATAAAATATGCGCGCTGGATTCGCCAAAGCTTTCAATACTTGCTGCCGCAAATAATAATCAATAATCAATAATCAGTAACCGATAATTACTGCGCTGATTATTCCCTCCGTTATTCATTCAAGATTCTAACAAAATTTCTTCGTTTTCAACAAGCACAAAATGAAAGCGTCCCATTTTGTTAAAAACAGCAAAAAATCCTTGTTTTTTAACCTGTTTATTACTTTTTCCGCTTTTTAACAAAATTCTCAAACGCCGCGAAAAAGTGGATGTTTTTTGTTGAAAACCAGTTGATAAGATTTTTAAATCCGTTTTTAACAATCCTGACAGGCACAATAACATAAACAATAGATATAGATTGATTTGGTTTTTCAAACGAGTGTTGAAATAAAAATCCCCGCAACGCGGGGAGGGATAAACAATGATAACCTTACCGTTTAAAGCCCTGTTTGGCTTTAAATTTCGGTTTTTCGGGATCTATCAGTATAACCTGCTTTCCGCGACGAATTTGTTTTATGTTGCCGCGTTTTTTCCATCCCTTAAGAGAACTTAAAAATTTCATATCTAGTCCTTATAGTATTTTTGTTTTTTTGTCCGCCGCCCAATATAAACCCGCGGCACCCCGTATGTTTCCAATTTCCAATTCTTTTAAAATCTGTTTTTCTTTATCGCTTGTTTGAAACTCTGTGTTTCTCGCAATCACAACGCTAAGCGGAATCAGCGCAAGAATAACAGCATCCCGGACACTAAGGACACAAATTTTCAAAAGAGCTTTAATTTCCCGTTTCATAGTTGGGGTTGATTATATCTTAGAAATTATCGTTTGTAAAGGCCTCGGTTAAAACTTTTTTGATCTCGCTGCCAGATAGGCCGGCGGTGCGCAAATATTCAACCTGGGCGTTGCTCTCGCGCCAAATGGATGCCGAGTGCGCGGCGCTTGATGGCGCTGCGCCTATGCGCTGCGCCGGCGAAAACTGGATTTTGGCATCCGGTGCCGCCAAGGCGGTGAAACCGATATCGGATTCGCAAGATTCGCATCCTTGTGCGATTTCTGCGGCACCGTATAACTTTGATTCAGAACCGGCATGCGCAACAATTTTGTTATTAAGAAAAACACCGGCCTTTTCTGCAAAATGGCCGGCTTTTTCGTTAATTTCAAGAACCCCATAATTCTGAACCAAAATTTTGCCGTTAAAAACAGAATTTTTCCCGGTGTTTTTGATAAAAACATTCAAAAAGGCCGGCTTTTTATTTGTGGTTTTTACTGTCAGAAACACAGTGGCGTCTGGGGCCGAGATTTCGCAATTTATATCAAAAAGGCCGGCAATTTCACCAACACAGATGATATGAACCGGCAGATCGTGTTTTTTCGTAATTTTCAAACTATTGGGCAGAGTTGATAATTCCGGCATAAAAACTCCGTCGCGGAAAACGATCGTTTCCGCCGGAAAAGTTTTAATGCTGAATTCATCCCAAAGGTATTGCATATAAGACACTTTGAATGTATTATAACTTATAATTTATAATTTATAACTAAAAAACCGAAGGTTTTTTCAATGGGTTTCAATTGCGGAATTGTGGGGCTGCCGAATGTCGGAAAATCCACGCTTTTTAACGCTCTGACGGCAACGCAAGCCGCGGCGGCGCAGAATTATCCTTTCTGCACCATAGAGCCCAATACCGGGAAAGTGATCGTGCCGGACGAAACGCTTGAGAAATTGGCCGTGGTCGCAAAATCGCAGAAAATCATACCAACGCAAATGGAGATAGTGGATATCGCGGGCTTGGTCAAAGGCGCATCTGCCGGCGAAGGTTTGGGCAACAAATTTCTTGGGCATATACAAGCGGTGGACGCAATAATACATGTCGTAAGATGTTTTGAAAATGATGATATAACGCATGTTTCCGGCCGGATTGACCCTCTGGACGATATCGCAACAATTGAAACAGAGTTAATGCTAGCGGATTTAGAGTCTCTGGAAAAACAAATCGCCAATCTGACCAAAAAGGCCCGCGGCCAAGATAAAGAAGCAATCAAGCAACTGGAAATCGCAGAAAAGATAAAAGCCGGGTTAGAACAAGGGATTCCTGCGCGTAAAATTTTCAATTTTCAATTTTCAATTTTCAATTTGCTTACGGAAAAGCCGGTTATTTACGTCTGCAACGTTGACGAGGCGTCCGCCGCAATCGGCAATAGGTTTTCTTCGGCTGTTGCGGAAAAATACGGCGAGGAGGCAAAGGTCTTGGTGATTTCTGGCCAAGTAGAAATGGAAATCGCGCAAATAGCGGACTTGGGGGAAAGGAAAATCTTTTTGGACGATTTGGGGTTGAAAGAATCCGGTCTTGATAAAGTCGTTAAGACGGGGTACGAAACGTTGGGTTTACAAACGTTTTATACGGTTGGGCCGAAAGAAGCGCATGCTTGGACGATAACAGTTGGGATGACCGCGCCGCAGGCGGCGGGGAAGATCCATACTGATTTCGAAAAGGGATTCATAAGGGCGGAAATCATAACACCGGCGGATTATCTGGCATTGGGCAGTGAAGTCGCGGTAAAGGAAGCAGGGAAAATGCGCCTGGTCGGTCGGGATTATATAGTCCAGCCCGGCGACATATGTCATTTTTTGTTTAATAATTAATAGGTTCTTTTTAAAAATTTGACAGAAGAAAGCAGTATGTTATGATTGCCCGGCAATGATGCCGAACTTTCCGAATATTCTTTCAAGTTATAATCCTGATACAGACTTTGACTTATTGGAGTCCTTGAAGCGTCCGGGTTGTTACCGATGGAACAAGGGCGTGGAGCTATATCAGACCGGTCTGCCTGTATATGAGATGATGCTGATAAACCCCAAGGATTCCGACGATGAAATTATGAAAGGTGTTTCGGAATTCATGCGCCGTTATAAGTCGGCGGGAAGCAAGCTCTTTGTTGTTCGCCCTGATGCGGCCGAACCCTGGAAAATACCTCCGCCGTCTAATTCGGCGGTTACGGAAACGAACGGCGAGGCCCTGAAAACCATCCGTGCGACCATAGATCAGGGTTTTACGCCAAGCCTTTGGGCGCTGGGCGATTATCGCGCGAACCGATTGGGTTCCACTGCCGTATCTTTTTTGTCGCCGGACAAGATAATGATTGAAATGGTTGGTCCTGGTCACGATGTCGCCAGCATAGCCAAAAACATTACTACGCCCCCGATAATAATAACCATGAAAAGCTTCGCGCCGCCGCTGATGGAGTTGAACCTGTCGCATTTGCGGTTTTATATCGACATCCGCGACGAAGCGCAGACTTTATCAAAAGACGAGCTGGGGCCTGCCCGTGCCGAGCGCCGAAAGCTGCGTATAGAATGGCTGGCGAAGACTTATAAAATGTCGGTAAATGAATTTGTTTCTTATGCGCGCGGCATGGGTTGGAACAATTTGTTCGAAGGCGAAGCGGAATTGGATTTCGCACAGATAGAGAAATTATTTAAGCTTGCGATTAAATACGCGCAATTCAAACATTTGCACAATTTGAAATTTGCGGGCGACACATTGGGGCTTTCGCGTTGTCGCGGTTCAGGCTGGATCATAGATAACGCGTGGGATAGTGAAAAGTACAAATAACCTGTTATGCTTCGGATAGCTTATTAAGCTTTTCTTGTGTCGCGGCGATTTCCGAATCCAGCTTTTTCGCGCGGCTCATTGATTCTGGCGTCATTTCTTTCAGCGCGGTCGCGCGGTCTGCGTTCAAGTTGCCGATATAATTTTTCAGTTTTAACGCGACGATGAATTTCTCCGCGTCTGTTTCGGATAAGGGACAAACGGCTCCAGCCGTTGCATTATCAAAATTAATCCCCAGTTTAATCAAAAACTCCGAATGTTTTTCAATTAACTCTGGATACGCTGCAGAAATTTCTGATAATTGTTTTTGCACAATAGCATCAACTTTCGGCATTGTTGCGCTTTCTTGCCCGCCGGAGCCTTGGCGAAGGCGGGTCCACTTGTGCCATTCGTTGAATTTTCGCTGGTCGTATTCCTGCCGGAATTCGTTTTTAAGATTGGGGTCGGATATTTTTTCGGTCTCGGCCCGCAGAAACTTTTCTGCCTGTGTCCTGCCTCCTGGCGTTTTAACCAAGTAATTCGTATTCGCCATCTGCCACAGGAAATCCACCAATGGAACTGCAGATTTTATAACATCTTCCATTATCTTTTTCCCATCGGTCTTGCGCAAGATATCATCTGGGTCTTTCCCGCCCGCGACGAACGCGAACCGGATATCGGAATTGTCGCGCAGCAGAGGCATTACCAGCCCGGCGGCGCGCGCGGCGGCCTTTTGCCCCGCGCCGTCGCCGTCAAAACAGAAGGTTATATTGCGGTTATGCTTGCACAGAATTTGCAAGTGGTCTTCGGTCAAAGCTGTGCCCAGCGGCGCGACGGTTTCCGGAAAACCATGAGTCTGCATCTGGATTGCGTCAATTTGGCCTTCTACGACGATGCTGCGGTTTGCGCGATGAATCGCATCGCGCGCATAAAACAGCCCGAACACTGTCGCGCGCTTGTGAAACAATTCAGTATCGGAAGTGTTGATGTATTTCGGCTCGCTGCCGTCCATAGAACGCCCGGAAAACGCGATAACTTCGCCCCGCGAATTTGTAATCGGAAACATTAGTTTATCGCGAAAGAAGTCATAAAGCCCGTAATCCCCGCGGCGGACCAATCCGGCGGCGATTAGGTTGGCTTCTTTCTGCGATGCGAATTTTGTAGAGATGATATTATTGCGCGGCGCGTAGCCCAAGCGGTATTTTTTTATCACTTCATCGGAGAACCCGCGGCCGCGAATGTATTTCAAGGCCTCGGCGCCTGCGGGCCCGAAAAGTTGTTCCTGATAGATTTTTGCCGCCAGCTCTTGAATTTCCAGATAAGATTTTTCGCGCGCGATCTGTTCGGGCGGCTTTGGCTTATAGTCCGGCAGCTTTAATCCCGCCATTTGCGCCAAATCTGCAATTGCGGATTTGAAGTCCATATTGTTGGACTTCATAACGAACGAGATTATGTCGCCATGCTCGCCGCAGCCGAAGCAATGATAGAATCCCTTTTGCTCGTTAACGGAGAACGATGGAGTTTTCTCGCCGTGAAAAGGACAGCGTCCCCAAAAATTCTGGCCTTTTTTGGTCAAAGGCACACGCCGCCCGACGACATCAACGATTGACAGCCGCTGGCGAAGTTCATCTGTAAAATTATTGTTAAATCCGGCCATATGAACGGATTATAGAACGGGAAATTCTAATAATCAAACGATTTACATCTTTTTAGTATTCATTTCTGCTGCCAGCTCGTGAACACATGATGCAAATGTGTCATAGGCGCCGTCTTCATCCAAATATTCAATACAGGGGCAGCGTTCCGTTTTCCCGCAGTTTCCCTGATACTGCTGATAGCAGAGATTGGTTATTATGCGCGCGTTATTTATAACGGCAAAATACTGGGATGCAATCAGTCCCAGCTTCGGATTTGTTATATGCTTTGGATTTTTACAGACGAAATTATAGATTTTTTCCGAATCAATTGGAGCCTTGTTAAGCAAATCAAAATGCTTTTCCATCTTTTTGTTCAGCTCGATCGTTGCCGCCGCTACCTGCTCGTTGTATTTCGCCTTCCAACCCTCCGAATTCAAGACTTGCTTGGGCTGGTCCTTTTTAGGAAACATATTGTTTAAAATAACCATAACTTAAACCTCTTTGCGTTTGGGAGAGACAAAGTAGCACAATAAGCTTGTATGTCAAGTCTTTTTGCGGGAAACAATAGGATTTATATAAGAATAATTTTAAGTCAAGCGGGCTTACTTCTTCTTTGCCCAAGATTTCTTTGCGCTGGGCTTTTTATTGTTAATCAAGTCTGCTGCCTCGGATAGCGAAGGTTGTTCCTTAACGGAAACATTGATTTTGTTCGATGAGATATATGCGCCGTATCTGCCTGTCGGATAAAAGTAAATCATCTTATCCGTCGTGGGATTTTTGCCGAGTTCAATCGGTTCGGCTTTCTGCCCGGCGCCGCTTAACAGCTCTTTCGCGATTTCCAGACTAATCGTTTCCGCGGTATATTTTTTAGCGCTGGCGCGCTTGGCGTCCTTGCCCGCGCCTTGCTGCACGTACGGTCCGAACCGACCGACCATGAATTTTATATCTTCGCCTAACTCACGAGACGCGAAACGCGAGACGCGAGACGCGTCATTATCCCCTTCGCGCGTTTCGCTTTTCGCATCTCGCGTCTCGGCGACCGACAGGTCGCGAGTATATTTGCATTTAGGATAATTGCTGCATGCCAGAAAAGCGCCGTATCGCGATACTTTCAGCGACAGCGTTCCTGTCCCGCATTCCGGGCATTTGTTATTCCCTTCGGGGAACAAATGCGCCGCCAATGCCGCATTAACCGTTGTCATAACCTCTGGACTTGGCACGTCGCGAGCGGTCCCGACCAATGGCTCGAACGCGCCCCAGAAAGCATTCAATGCCGGCAGTTTTCTTGTCGCTCCATTTGACACATCGTCCAAAGTATCTTCTGTCTTGGCCGTGAAATTCACATCCACTATATCTGTAAAGTACTTGGTTAAAAACGCCGTAAGCAGCCAGCCGGCTGGGGTCGGGAAAAACCGCTGCTTTTCGTTTTTCACATATTCGCGGTCGACGATAGTGCTCATTATCGAAGAATAAGTGGACGGTCGCCCCACTCCCAGCTCTTCCAGTTTTTTAATCAAGGACGCTTCGGAATAGCGCGGCGGAGGTTGGGTAAAATGCTGCTCTGGCAACAGTTTCACTATATCAATCTTATCACCGACAGCCAATGGCGGAAGCATGGATTCCTTGTCATCGTCGTCCGCATCGTCCTTGCCTTCGGCATAAACTTTCAGGAATCCATCGAAAGTGCGCGTGGTGCCGACGGCATGAAAGATTGCTGTTTCGGCTTGCCCGTTTGGGCCTTGGCGAAGGCGGGTCTCGACATCCACGACAACCGAGTCAAACTCCGCATTGGTCATCTGGCATGCGACCGCGCGCTTCCAGATAAGCTCGTAAAGTTTTTCTTCGTCTCCACCGGCCCCGACCCCGACCCCGACATCCGTGGGGCGTATAGCTTCGTGCGCCTCCTGAGCATTTTTGGATTTGGTCGCGTATATGTTGGGCGAGTTCGGCAGAAATTTATCGCCGTATTCTTTTCCTATATAATCGCGGATTGATGCCACCGCATCCATCGATAGATTTGTAGAGTCGGTGCGGATATAAGTGATAAGCCCGGCTTCATAGAGCTTCTGCGCGGCCGAGCTGGTGCGCTTTGCGGAAAAGTAAAGTTTCCGCGCGGCTTCCTGTTGAAGCGTGCTGGTGGTAAACGGCGCCGCCGGCTTGCGCGAAGTTTTCTTCTTTTCCAAACTTATGACTTCTGCCTTTATCACCGGTTCGCCCAAGCGGTTCAGAATCGCGTCCATTTCGGCCTGTTTCCCAACAGACATCTTTTCAATCTTTTCGCCATTGAATTGCGTCAGCCGCGCTATGAAATTGCCCGCATTCGGCTTTTCGCATTCGGCATCCAGCGACCAGTACTCGATAGGTTTGAACGCTTCTATTTCACGCTCGCGATCCACGACCAATGCTACGGCGACAGACTGCACGCGTCCAGCCGATCGGCCCATATTTTTCCGCCACAACACCGGCGACAGCTTGAACCCTATAAGGTAGTCCAGCGCGCGCCGAACCAGATACGCGTCAACCAAGTTCTGGTCGATTTCGCGCGGGTTTGCGATTGCCTCGAGAACTGCTTTCTTGGTTATTTCGTTGAAAGTCGCGCGGTAAAGCTGCTTTCCTTTCAAGGCCCCGCGCGAGTTCAAGATATCCAGCAGGTGCCAGGAAATCGCCTCTCCCTCGCGGTCTTGGTCGGTGGCGAGATATACGGCGTCGGCTTTTTTTACTTCATCCAGAATCAGCTTTATCTGTTTTTCCTTGCCCGGCATAATCTGCCACTTCATCGCGAAATCATTCGCCGTATCGACGCTTCCGTCTTCGGGCACCAGGTCGCGAACATGTCCGACGGACGCCACTACGCGGTATTCTTTGCCCAGATATTTTTCAATAGTCTTTGCTTTTGCGGGAGATTCTACGATTAAAAGATTCATTTAAATTCCTTTGGCGGATAACTGCTGGTCTTTGTTTATATGCGCGTTCTGGGTCAGGCCAAAACCGAACATCAGCGACAGCAGCGACGAGCCGCCGAAGCTCATCAGCGGCAGCGGCACCCCAACCGTCGGCATCAGTCCCAAAACCATGGCGATATTTATAAAGTAATAAACGAAAAAGTTCAACATAAATCCAAAGCATAGTAATTGCCCGAATCTATTCCTGGATTTTTTCGCGAACCAAAACAACATTCCGATTATCGCCGAATAAATCAAAATCAGCGCGAATCCGCCAACAAACCCCAATTCTTCCCCGAACATAGCAAAAATGAAATCGGTCTGCTTTTCCGGCAGGAACGACAAGTGCGATTGCGTGCCGTTTAAAAATCCCTTGCCGATTATGCCGCCCGAGCCGAACGCGATCTTCGATTGGTTTATCTGATAGCCGGCGCCGCTTGGATCGTTGTCCGGGTTTACAAAGGTTATGATGCGGCTCCTCTGATAATCGTGCATCCCGCCGTACCATGCGATTGGCGCCGCAATCGCCGCCAGAATCACGGCGATTATAAACCATTTCTTGTTCGCGCCCACAATCCAAAATACTCCGATTGTAATCAAGCCAAGCGACACCGCCGTGCCCAAATCGGGCTGCGCCACGATCAAAGCGAACGGGACGACCATCATCGCGATCGGCAGCAGGTAATTTTTAAACTTGGATAGCTCTACCGAATTCTGCCAAGCGAAGTATCGCGCCAGGGCCATGACCAATGCTATCTTGATGAACTCGGACGGTTGAATATGAAAAACTCCCAGATTCAGCCATCTCTGCGCGCCCATTCCGGTATGTCCGACGAACGTCACCAGAACCACCAGCCCCAGCGCCAGGAAATAAATCAAGTACGAGTTTTTCAGCCAAGTTTTTATATTCGCGAATGCAGCGACAAAAAACACGACCATGCCCAAAGCAATTTTCCCCATCTGGGAAACCGCGTACGGGCGCCAGCCGCCAAAGCTGCCCCCCTTCGCCAAGGCTTCGGGGGACAGGCCGCCTGGCTTTCCGGCCGAATACAGCGAAATCAGCGACAGAATCAGAACCAGACACATCAGCGCGAACAAGGTCCAATTGAAATGGCGCAGCTTTTGCGCAAAGCCGATATTTTCCGCCCGTGAAATTCGCGTCTGTCTAGGCATATTTATCCTAATTCTTTAAAATCTCTTTCATAGTTTCCGCTGCTGCGCGCGCCGCCGGGCCGCTGCTTCCGGAATGCTCCGTAATGATCGCGATGGAGTATTTCGGATTATCGATCGGGGCAAGTCCCACGAAAAGCCCGTGGTTGCGCTGTTCCCATATCAGCTGCTCGTTAGTCTTGACCCCGCTTTGGCGCTCTTCCATGCTGATTCTGCGCACCTGGCTGGTTCCGGTCTTTCCGCCCATGCGCGCGCCCTTTACATTAATCGCCGCGCCGTATGCGGTTCCTCCTTCCTGCGTTACTTTCGCCAGACCGTTCATTACTAATTTGATATTTTCCGGATTCAGTCCAAGCGGTTCAAATCCATTTTCCATTTGCGACCCACCCACAAAAATCTCCGATTTTTGCGGGGCCCGGGATTTTCCATTTGCCATTACTAATCTCGGCACAACCGCCCTATTGGTCGCGGCCCTCGCGCCCATCACCGCAAGCTGCAGGCAGTTCGTCAGAATATACCCCTGCCCGATGCCGGAGATTATCGTATCGCCGTGCATCCAGGACCCGCGTATATTGCGCTGCTTCCATTCGCGGTCCGGTATTACTCCGGGCATCTCCCGGGGCAGCAAGTCAAGCAGCTTTTGCCCCAGACCCAGCTTTTCTGCCATGGACTTAATCGGGTTAATCCCGATTCGCAGCGCGATTTGATAGAAATAAATATCGCAGCTTTTCTGCAATGCGGACTCCATGTTCATCCAGCCATGCCCGTGCTTTTCCCAGCAGTGGTAAAGATGCTTGCCGTATTCCCAACTGCCTTCGCAATAGATTCTTTCGTTTGGCGTGACCGCGCCGGATTCCAGCGCCGCCAGCGCCACGACGATTTTGAAGGTGGATCCCGGCGGATACAGGCCTTCTATCGCTTTATTCATAAATGGCTTCAGCTTGTTCCGGCGCAGCTCGTCCATATATTCCGTCCCGCCCAAAGTCCTGAACAAATTCGGGTCGAACGTCGGCGCGGACGCAAGTCCGATAATATTCCCGGTACGGGCATCCAGCGCCACGCCGCATCCCGAGCCGTGCACAGCCAGCGCGTCTTCCATTTTCTTTTGAACGTTTTCGCGCAAAGTGGTCTGCAGGTTGTGGCCCGGGGTGGCCGAAATTCTGTTTTCGACGTCGCCACCAATTATGCGCCCCATCGCGTCGGTTTGGGTGATTATACGGCCCGGCGTGCCGGAAAGCTGCGCGTCGAAAACTTTTTCCAATCCCGCCTGCCCCACCATCAGGAACGGCGAATTAGCGGCGACGCGCTGGTTCGTGCGCGATTCTTCCAATGTTCCCACATAGCCCACGGCATGCGCCGCCAGCGCGGTTCCCGGATATTTGCGCAGCAAGCCCGGCTCCAGATACAGTCCCGGCATATCCAAAGATTTCAGCGCCGCCAACTGGCTCCATTTTATATTCTCGGCGATAATCGTCGGTTGGAATTTGCGCTGGCGCTCAAGGCGCGCGCGGATTCGCGCCAAGTCCTTTGCGCCCAGTTTCAATTCCTTTTCTACCGCAGCCAATACGGCGTCCAAGTCGTCGCATTCGTCCGGAACTACGAACGCGCGATATACGGCTTCGTCCTTTGCAAGCGTAGAGCCGTCCGCGGCCAGTATTTTTCCGCGTTCGGGCGGCTCTATGATAATGCGCGCGGAGTTGTTTTGGGACAGGCGCTTGTACTTCTTATGCTCGAATAACTGCAACTGCAACATGCGCAGGATAAGCGCACCCGTCAGAAGCGCGCCGCCCGTCAGGAACAAAGCGCTGCGTCTGTCGAAAGTAGCGGCTATTTCCTTGTCCAGCATGTTATTTTCTCAAAAAGGTATGTTATCGGCATATATGCGGCCGCAGTCAGCGCGAACATCCGCACAGTGGTCCACAGCGGCAGTAATGACATTGTTTCAAAGACGGACCATAAGCCCAGGATTAATAATCCCGCGCCCGCAAAAGCCATGAACAGATAAATTCCGCGCATGCGCTGCGTCGCCGGGTTTATGTAGTTTTGCAAGTCCAGCGCCGCATAAAATAGGCAGAATAACGCGGTCCAGAAAAGCATGATGTCAAAGTTGCGGTCCAGCAGAAAGCAACCTATAAGGGCCATCGGCAGAAATCCGCCGCGCGCACGGATGATTCCGTAATAAAAAATCGGTACAAGCGCCAAAATCCCATTCGGGTTTAAGGTTTGCGCAGCCAAGCGCCACAAAAACAATGTGGCGAAAAAAGGCAGCAGAATATCTATATATTTTTTTATCATTTAATTATTTATATATCAGAACCACGGCGTCGGACATTGTTTTCGCGCCCGCCTCTACGGTCGCGGACTTGCCACTCGACGCATCCTTTATCCGCCCTATGGGAATCCCGTCGGGCAGATTTCCCCCGACGCTGCTGGTCAGCAGCATTATGCCGTTTGTCGGCGAGAATTCTTGATCGCTGAACATCTCGAATACCGGGTCGGCATTTCCGCGGCCGCGCAGAAAGCCCAGAACATCGGACCCGGCGACGCGGACGGGAGTATTGGCGCCGACGTCCGTGACGCCGCGGACATGCGCGTATTCGACGCCGGTCTGTGTAACGACGCCCGCAAGATATCCGTTTTTAGAAATAACCGCCTGGCCCGTTGCCACTGCGGAATTTTCGCCCTTGTCCAAGATAAAGGTATGGCTGGAAAACGCGGAATTTTCAAAAACTATGCGCGCCATGACGGACTTTTTAGGCAGCAAACGAACCATATCCAGCGCTTGCTCCAGCCGCTGGTTTTCGCCCAAGAGAGCCATGCATTCGGTCTGCGCCGCGATCAGTGCGTCCAGCTTCATGCGCAGCTCGGCATTTTCGCGGCGGACATTGGCGCGCTCAGAGATATTTCTGCCAAGCGTTCCCAGCGCGCGCACGGGCCATGTAATTCCGTTGCCAACTAATCTCGCCGCCGGCACGACCACGCCCGACATCGCGTTCATGATTTTATAATCCGGCTTGTCCAGCAGAATATACAGGAAAAACACGGGCAAGAGCATCGCGGCAATGCCCGCTCTGACCGCTTTTGCAACTTTTAAAGAAGCCGTTTTCGCATCCATCGCGCCGAGTTTAGCACGCAAAATCCGATTTTCTACAAATTTCTTGCTTTTTCGTATTTTTCTGCCAAAATGATGGCACCATTACGGCGAAAGGCATGCCAAAATGGAACTAAACAGGAGACTGAAAATGCCAAAAATGAAAACCAAATCGTACCTTAAAAAGCGTGCGAGTATGACCGCGACCGGCAAAGTCCGCGTTGCCAGAAACAGCCACAAGAAACTGCTGCGCAAGAAATCCGCCCGGGCCAACAACCAGGGTACTAAAGCGCAATATCTGAACGATAACATGGTGCCTCAGGCGAAAATCCTGGCGCCGTACGGCTTGAAGTAAAAGGGGGCTGACATGGCAAGAGTAAAACGCGGGACAACCGTTAAGCAAAAACACAATAAAATTCTGGCGCGCGCCAAGGGTTACCTTGGGCGGCATAGCACCACTTACCGCGCAGCGCGCGAAAAGACCGAGAAAGCGGGCCAATACGCCTATCGCGACCGCAAGGCGCGCAAGCGCGATTTCCGGTCCTTGTGGATAATCCGCATCAATGCTGCGGTGCGTCCCTTGGGACTGACTTATTCCAAGTTCATGAACGGTTTGAAAAAAGCCGGGATAGATATGGATCGCAAAGTCCTGGCGGAAATGGCATATGCCGGCGACGCAGGCTTTGAAAAGCTGGTGGAACAAGCGAAACGATTTATTCCAACGGATAAAAAATAATTCGGTGGAGTTCTTTTGCGCATTATGCAACAATAACCGCCGAGAGGCGGTTATTTTTTATTTACGATTTACGAATTACGATTTATGGGGAATAAAATCGTAATTCGTAAATCTCAAATCGTAAATGGATTGAAAATGAATGAATTATTGCAAGAACTAAGCTCTGCTAAGACCCCGCAGGATTTGGATAATATAAAATCCAAATGGCTGGGGAAAAAGAGCGATTTAAAAGCGCAAATGGATGGATTGCGAGATTTGCCGGCGGACGTGCGCGCCGCGAAGGGCGCGGAAATCAATAAGCTTCGCGCGGCATATGAAGAAGCGATTGAAAACGCAAAGCGCGAAATGCAGGCGCGCGCGATTAATGAAAAGCTGGCCAATGACAACTTTGATATGACTCTGCCCGGCGGCGGCATTCGCTCCGGCGCGCTGCACCCGGTGAGCGCGATAGAGGAAAAATGCATCGCGGCCATGCGGCGCCTGGGCTTTGTTGTCGCAACCGGGCCGGAGATCGAGCTGCCCGAATACAATTTTGATTTGCTGGATATTCCCGAGCATCATCCCGCCCGCGATTTACAGGATACTTTCTGGGTAGAGAAAGATAAAAAGCTTTTGCGCACGCATACCACCAGTGTTCAGTCGCGGTATATGATGTCGCTGAAGGGGGACGAATCAAAGCTGCCCGTTCGCATAGTGTCGCCTGGCCGCGTGTATCGCAACGAAGCCGTTGATGCGTCGCATCTGGCGGTCTTTCATCAGTTCGAAGGCCTTATGGTCGGACATAATATAAAGCTGTCGGAATTGAAGGGCGTAATGGAATTCATCTTGCGCGAAATTTACGGCGAATCAGTAAAAATAAGGTTCAAGCCGAAATTTTATCCCTATACGGAACCAAGCATCGGGGCGGATATCGATGTCGGCGATGGCTGGAAGACCATTGTCGGCGCGGGAATGGTTTCGCCCCAGGTTTTGCGCAACTTCGGATTTGATCCAAAACGCGTCAGCGGGCTTGCGTTCGGGTTCGGGACATCGCGCCTAGCAGGAGAATTCACAGGCGCAACGATGCGAGAGCTGTACGGAATGGATTTAAGAGTGTTCAAAAAATTGGCAGGAGAATAATTTATTTAACTGGATTGCCGCGTCGCCCTTTGGGCTCCTCGCAATGACAATAAAGAGTTTATTCGGGGCACATATCCTAAAACAAACACCGAATTGTCATTGCGAGCGTAGTGAAGCAATCCAGTAAGAAAGGTGATTAAAATGAAGTTCAGCAAAAAAATCTTGGAAACATTCGTAAAACTTCCAAAAAATTGGCAAGATTTGATGGAAGATGTCGGCTTGGAAATTAAATCTCTGGATGGCGATATTATGAATTTGGAGCTGCTTGCGAATCGCGGCGACCATTACTGCTATATGGGTCTTGCGCGCGAAATCCACGGCCGCGCCGCTGCGAAAATGATAGAGTTCCCGTCCATTGCGCTGGAATCGGCTCCGGCAAAAATCTTCTCTATAGATACGGACAAGTGCATTGCGTTTTCTTTTACGCCTTATGAAATCTCGCATTTAAAGCCGAACAATAAATACGACTATATGCTGGAAGCCAGTGGTGTGAATGTAATCCACCCGGCGATTGATATTACTAATGTAGTGATGCTGGAGCTGGGCCAGCCCGCGCACATCTATGACGCTGATAAAATCAAAGGCCGGGTCCATATCCGCGAGACCAAGAAAGGCGAAAAGGCCGCCCTGCTCTTTCATGAAGGCATGACGGAATTGCCCGCGGGCACTTGCGTGATTGCGGACGAAGAAAAAATCCTTTGCGTCGGCGGCGTAATCGGCTGCCATGCGGCCGAGGTCGATAAAGACACGAAAAATATTCTGTTCGAAACCGCGTTATTCGACCCGGTGGCGATTCGCAAGACTGCGAAAGCGCTGGGGCTTTCGACAATCGCCAGCCAGCGGTTCGAGCGCGGCGGAGATATCGCGGCCGTATGTGCCGGGGCCTCGCGCGCGGCGCGCCTTTACGCCGACATCGGCGCAAAACGCAGTGGAGATTTTCAATTTGCGCGCACTGCTACGATTGAGAAACAATATATCGAGCTGTCCGGCGATTATGCGCGGAGCGAGCTTGAAATAAACATTTCTGATGAAGAAATAAAAGAAAGATTGGCAAGGTATGGATTCAACCTCCTACCTCCTACTTCCTACCTCATACCTACCTGGCGCGTATGGGATATAAAAGGCGAGCCGGCGGATTTGATTGAAGAGCTATGCCGGTCAATTGGATATAACGCGCTGCCGTCGAAATTGCCGCCGGTGGAAATCGGCGCGGCGCCGACCGCGGCCGAGGTGCGCAAGGCAGAAATAGACTCTTATCTCGTGCATAATGGATTCTATGAAGTCTTTACGGATAATTTATATTCGCCGAAGCATGCGGCGCTGTCGCCAGTTAAAGAACACATTGCGCTGGAGAATTCCATAGAGGGCGGATATGCGTTCATGAAAAACAATCCGATCGTCCAAGCGGTCGAGCTGATAGAAAAAAACCTGCGCGTAAAAAATCGCGAAATTCGCGCATACGAATGGGGCAAGATTTTCAAAGGCGAATATGAAATTGAAATCCTATGGGGCGTTATGAATGGCGTCGGGGCTTCTGTGCTGGACGCAAAAGGGCTGATTCAGAATCTCGCGAGCGATTTAGGCCTGGATGTTAAATTGGAATATGGCGATTTCGCGGACAGCCGCAAGGTTTCTGAATGGGAATTGCTGCATCCGAAACGGCGCGGGCGCTTGTCTTGCAATGGACGTGGAATTTGCGTATTCGGCGAGGTTCATCCCAATCTGCTGGCGGAGTTTGATATAAAAAACGACACTCCTGTATTTTTCAGCTTCGATACCAAGGCATTGCTGAACGCGCCGGCGCGTAAAATTAAATATGAATCACCAAGCGCGATAATCCCCAGCCAACGCGATATTGCGGTTGCGGTGCCTTATGGGCGCAATGCTGGCGATGTGGCGGAATTTATAAAGAAAAAATATCCGCAGGTCGCAATTGTGGAAATTACAGATGTCTATGACAAGCCGAAAGAAAGCATGCGCAATATCACATTCACTTTGACATTCGCTGGCGAGCATAGTGCGGATGATTTGAATAAGCTTATTTTGGAGATTATGGAAAGTTATAAAGGATAAGATTTATAACTTATCCTTTATAACTTATAACTTGGGACACCACGGGGCAACCGGGCAATTCGCGCAGTCCGGACGCAGGGCCTTGCAGGTATATCTCCCATGCAGCACCATCACATGATTCACCATGCCGTGATATTCTTTGGGGATTAGTTCCAGCAATGCGGCCTCTACCTTTTCCGGAGTATTGCATTCTGCGCCTACCCACCCATATCGGTGCGCATTGCGGAAAACATGGGTATCCACGCCTATAAAGGGCGCGCCCCACAACACATTCATAATTACATTTGCGGTCTTTTGCCCAACCCCGGGCAGTTTCATCAATGCATCGCGGGAATGGTATTTTTGTGGGAAGCGCCAATAATTCCCCCCTCCAAGGGAGGGGGCAATTAGTGCCGCCGCCAAGCCAAGAATGCTTTTCGCCTTGTTGTTAAAAAATGAAATGACTTTGATGTGTTCTTTCAGACCTTCATCACCCAGTCGTAACATTTTTTCCGGCGTGTCTGCAACGGCAAATAAAGCGGGAGTTACCTCATTGACTTTCTTATCCGTTGCCTGCGCCGATAGAATCACTGCAACCGTGAGAGCAAATTCATTGGTGTGATACAGCTCCGTCCGGATATCCATATCAATGGTCGGCGGGACTTTTGTGAAATAAATATCGGGCGTAAGAGTCATTCCACTTTTCCCGCGAGTTTTTCAAAATTATTGCCCGTGTAAAACTTAAAACTTTCCGGCACGAATTCCAGCACCGAAAAATCCCCGCCATCGCGCCCGTCCGGATAATACATCAGCAAGCCGTCATTCCATATCGCATGGCGTGTTTCATCGTCCAAGACTTCGTAAATCTTTCCCGCCAGCATCATTCCAGACCAATCCGCGCCGTGCGTATACAGCGTTGCGGTTGGGTTTGCGCGGATTTGCTTTATCTTATCCGTGTGAGTATTGGTAATAAATATCATACGGTCATGCTTTTTGAAATATTCCACCAAAGGCGGCGCGATATTTTCATTGCGCATATTAATCAGTGCGCGGGTTTCGGGTTGCGAACCATTCATTGTTGTCAGAATCACAACGGTCTGCGCATCAAAGAATTTTAATACTTCGGACTTCTTCATGGTTAATCCCTTGGTTATAATTTGTAATTCAAAGTTGTGTTTTTGGTCGAGAATCCCCATTTCTCATAAGCCGCGATCGCGCCCTTGTTTTTCGCCGAAGCCGTTACCCTGATGTCGGTTATGTTCTTATCATGGCACTCTTTTACAAAAGCATCGAAGAACATTTTGCCAATCCCTTGGCCGCGATATGATTCCATTATAAACATATTATCCAGCTCTGCAAGATAGCCCTTGGTTATATTAATCCGAAAACCTATTGTTGCGGCAAAATAACCGACCGTACCCCCCCTGCATCTTTTGCAATCAGAACGAAATGGTTTTCAATCATGTCCTTGAAATACGCGGCACCTTCCTCGGTCAGAGGCCATTCGGGAACCAAATCCGGATCGTAATTCGCAAGTTCTAATTCAAACAACTGATTGTTCAGGTTTTGAATATCCTGCAAATCTTGCAAAGTAGCTTTTTGAATGGCGATTGACATTTTTATGCCTTTGTTATTTTGACGGCGTGCGTTCGCGCTTTGCGAATTCTGCCGGGAAGCCGGGATTAAATCCAGCGCCGGGAGTATACATGGCTGGAAAAAATTCTGCTTCATCCGGATTTATTTTTAATCCGCCCAGTCCGGTCAATACTTTGATTGCGCGGAACCTGTACAATAAGACTTCCAGCATTCGCACCTTGTATTCAAGTTCCGGTTTTTTGTAATAATGAATACTAAATCCACAGCGCTTGACCTTGTCGCCATCGAATTCTATCACTTCCATTGATATATTATAAAGACCGTATTGTTTCAACAGCTCGGCATGCCTCTCGAAGAAATTAACACCATCAATAGTGAAATATACCTCGGCGCAACTTTCCCATTTTGCGCCTGTAATCTTGATATCGCGCAGCTTGTAGCACAGCGCGATATTGAACGGCGTCATATTTTCAACGATTTGTTGTTGTGTCGGATTGAACTTCATGGTGCGTTGTCCTTTATATAGACATCCTCTCTCCGCCCCCTGTTAAGTTTTTCTGATTGTAACACCTAATTTTTGATTTTCAAGTGTTGTTGAAAACTCTGGCTTGCCGCCGGGCTTCAATTCAGTAATCAGGGCGTTTTCTTTTATCATGTCAGAGTGCGCCGCGATTGCATTGTTCATATCGCCGTCCGCGCAGTATTCCAAAACTATCCGGTCGGATACGTCCAGGCCCATGTCGCGGCGAGTATCCTGGATAAAGCGCAAGGCGTCGCGAGCAAGCCCTTCGGCCGCAAGTTCCGGCGTGATATTGGTATCCAATACCACGACCGCGGTATTATCCGGCAGCGCCGCGCCGGTGATCCCGGGTTTTATTGTCAGGCGAGTTTCATATTCATCGGGCAACAGCCCCCAATCGTTCGGATTAAACCCGGGCTGTTTTGAAGCGGCAATTATTTCTTTCAGTTTGCTTCCCAATCGCGCCCCGATTTTTGGGGTGATAAGGTATACGAATGCATCGGCAACATTTGGCACATCATTTGAAAAACCAACCAATTTTACATTTAATTCGTCTCGTGTTATTTCGGTTAAGCTTAGACCAAACCCTTCCGTGCCAGATTCTCGTACAACAGTCATATGCGCAAGCGGTAATCTGTTGCGCAATCCATATTTTTCGCGCAATTGTTTTCCAACTGATACGATTGATTGAACACGACGCATAGCATCAAGCGGACTACTATAAAGACCATTCTCGGCAAATCTTTTTGTTTTTTTCTGCGGTGTTGGAAACTTTTCCAAATGCACGGATTCTTTGCCGGTCAGCGCGCGGAAAGTATAATCCGAAACAAACGGCGCAAATGGCGCGAGCAATTTGCAAAACTCTGTCAGAACAAAATATAGAGTATCAAATGCGGCTTGGTCCTCGTTCCAAAAGCGTTCGCGTGAACGGCGAATGTACCAATTATTAAGCACTTCCAAGAATCTCGTGAATTCGCGAATCGCGCGGTCTGGCGCGTATTCATCCAAAGCTGTGCGTACAATGCTAATTAATTCATCGAGCTCGGCAAGAATATATTGGTCTAACACGTTTTCGCTATTCGCTATTCGTTTTTCGCTATTCGCTTGGACATTTCCCGCATTAGCATACAGCGTAAAGAAATGATACGCATTCCATAACGGAGTCAGGATATTCTTGATAGGCTCGTTGAAAACTGTTCCGGCTTTATCCAGCATTATCGGCTCGCACTTCATAAAATTACTACCTAATATGAAAAGCCTGACTGCATCCGCGCCGTATTTATCCATCAATATCATCGGATCTTCGTAATTGCCCAGCGACTTTGACATTTTGCGTTTATGCTCGTCCAGAATCAGTCCGTTTACAGACACAGTTTTAAACGCGGGCTTGTCAAACAAAGCGGTTGCCATAACCATCAACGAATAAAACCATCCGCGGGTCTGGTCCGGGCCCTCTATGATATAATCCGCGGGGAATGTGGCGTTAAAACGCTCCGCATTTTCAAATGGATAATGCAGCTGCGCGAACGGCATAGAGCCGCTTTCAACCCAGCAATCCAAAACATCAGGAATTCTTTTCCAGCCGTCTTTTTCAAGCTTGTCCAATGTAGGCCGATGCAAGTCTTCGATTTTTACACCGAAAAATTCCTCCAGTTCCGCAATGCTGCCGAAAATCTTGTATTCTCCGTCGCGTTCCCATATCGGCAGCGGAGTTCCCCAGAACCGATTGCGTGAAATCGCCCAGGGCCTCGCGTTTTCTACCCAACGCATAAATCGCTCTCCTGCGGATTTCCAATCGGTTTTCTTGGTATTCGCTATCAGGCGCTCCTGGATTTTCGGCACGTCTATGTACCAGGAATCGGCCGCGCGATAAATCAGCTTTTCATGAGTGCGATAACTAAACGGATATGAATGCTTATATTGCTCCTTTTTTACCAAAAAGCCGGCTTTTTTGAGATGTTCTATGATTTTAGGATTTGCATCAAAGATATTTTGCCCGGCAAAATCAGCAACCTCGTCCGTGAAATTGCCATAATTGTCCACGTTCACTATGACCGGGAAAAATTGATCAATATTTTTCGCCGCCCAAAAGTCTTCCTGCCCAAATGCCGGCGCGATATGCACAATTCCCGTGCCGTCGCCGTCACTGACATAATCGGCAGCGATTACTTTATATAACTTTTCATCCGAATAATAATCAAACAAAGGCGCATATCTCAGCCCGACAAGGTCTTTGCCGTTAATTTCGCCGACTTGCTTTGCATCTTTGAATTGCTGCGCATAGGCGCCGACGCGGCTTGTCGCGATTATGTATTCATGGCCGTCGCTATCCTTCATCACGGCATATTTCATTTTCGGATTCACGGCCAATGCGGAGTTCCCCGGCAAAGTCCAAGGCGTCGTGGTCCAGGCCAAAATCCGCCGCCCGTTTTCCAATTCAAACCAGACCGTTATGGCATCATCGATTACGTCTTGGTATTCTTGCGCCGCTTCGGAATTCGAAAGCACAGTCCCCAGCTTCCAGTCAAATGGGTTTACGCTGAAATCTTTGTATAACAGGCCTTTTTCATAAAGCTGCTTAAGCGCCCAGATTACGGACTCCATATAGTCCTTGTCCATCGTGGCATAGCCGAAGTCCGGGCCGGTTTCGACCCAGCGGCCGGTCCGTTCGTATACGGACTTGAAGACATCGGTGTATTTCAGGACGTCGGCGCGGCACATTTCGCAAAACCCGCCGATTCCTTGCGCGGCAACAATATCTTTGGCCAGCTTGCCTTGCGATTTTTCGACAGACTGTTCCGCCGGCAATCCATGGCAGTCCCAGCCAAGTTCCCGCAAGACATAGCGGCCGCCCATGGTTTTATAGCGGAAAACCAAATCTTTCATGGCCGAGACCCCGACATGCCCCCAGTGCGGAATGCCGTTTGCGAATGGCGGGCCGTCAAAGAAAGTGAACGGCGCGCCGGATTCGGTTTGTTTCAGCGACTTGTGAAAAATATCATGCTCGCGCCAGAAATTAAGAATTTGGCGCTCCAACTCTGGGAAATTCGCTTTTGGTTCGGTCTTGGGATACATATTGTTCTCCATAAAAAATGGGCGCGTGCGCGCCCCAGCAACCGCCAAAGGCGCATTTCTGGTTACCCTATAATGATTATATTCTTTTTGCTCATGGTATGCATTCTAATACAAGTTTTTTACGATTTCCACCATTTTTTTAATAGGAATACCTCCGCCTTGTATTAATTCGGGGAGTATCTACAATCGTATCGGTCACTTCAAACAAAAGGAGAGAAAAATGGCCTTAGAGAAAATCCTTCAGGGATATAAAGATATCGCGGACAATCAAGCCTTGCTGCAGGAAGAAGCCATGATCTGCGCGCATAAACTCAACATGAACGGCCTGAAGCGCCTGCATCGGCACAAGTCAAAAATCTTTTTCTGCAAAGGACTTGGCATAGATTGCTTGGCCCAGGACTTCGGATTCCCGATTAAAAAATCGCAGCCCAAAGGCGGGTTTACCGCATCCGGACTGAAAGAACATCTTACCATGCTGATTCCAAAGTTCGAACAGGACATAAGCAAGCTGAAACAGCTGAATTACCAATTTATTCAGGAAACCGGAATGGAATGCGACGAAGGCGTGAAAATGCAAGAAGTCTTAACCAAGGTCTGGATGAAGATGAAATTCCGCTGGCTGCCGCGCTTCGAATTTACAAAGTGGAGCCCGCAAGACATCATGGATTGGGACAAGTACTTGCATGATAAGTACCGCTGCCGCGAGTCGGAACACCATCACTACGAGCATTACGGTATGAAGTAATAAATAACGCCCATTCGGGCGTTTTTTATTATATGGTGCCGGCCACAGGACTTGAACCTGCGACCCCCTCATTACGAATGAGGTGCTCTACCAACTGAGCTAGGCCGGCGCAGACGGCAGTTTAATATATGTTTTCCCGGATTTCCATAAAAATTTACGATTTAGGATTTGCGATTTACGATTTTGTGGCTAGAATTGCAGGCATGGTTAAAAAAATCGTAAATCTTAAATCGGAAATCGTAAATTACGATGTAATTATTGTCGGAGCCGGGCACGCGGGCGTTGAGGCTGCGGCCGCTGCTGCGCGCGTATTTAATGCTTTGGCGCGCAAGGCTTGCCCGCCGAAGCGCGAAGCGCGAAGGCGGGTTGCGCTTTTTACCAAATCGCCGGATGATTTGGGCGCTATGTCTTGCAATCCGTCGCTCGGCGGGCCCGGCAAGTCCCAGATGATTGCAGAAATAGATGCGCTGGGCGGGATTATGCCGGTTGCTGCCGATATGGCCGGGATTCATTTTCGACTGCTGAACGCAACGCACGGCGCCGCAACGCAAGCCTTGCGCGCCCAGATAGACCGCAACCGCTATCGCGTTGCGGTCAAAGAGCAAATAGCAAAGAGCAAAGAGCAAATAACGATAATTTATGAGCCTGTTGAATTGATTGATTTAGAAAATAAAATTATAAATGGAAAATACCAAGCCAAGGCGGTCGTAATCGCGGCGGGAACTTTTTTAAATGGCGTTGCGACGCGCGGGACCGAGCGCATTCCCACAGGGCGTCTGCAAGACGACGGGGCTTATCAAAAGCCGGATGAGACTTTATCAAAAATACTCGAAAAGGCCGGCTTTAGGGTAATAAGGCTTAAAACGGGAACCCCTGCGCGCTTGTATGCCGACAGCATAGACTTTTCCAAGTGCGAGCCTCAACCAGGCGACAGCACTCATGATTGGTTTAGCTCTGAAGTCGTAAATCGTAAATCGCAAATCATAAATTGTTTTATTACCCGCACCACTGAAGACACTCATGAAATAATTCGCCGGAACATTAAAGACGCGCCGATGTATAACGGGACTATTGAAGGCACCGGGCCGCGGTATTGCCCTTCCATAGAAGACAAGGTAATGCGATTTCCCGAACATAAAAGCCACCATGTATTTCTGGAGCCCGAAAGCGCGTCCGGCGAAATTATTTATCCTAACGGCCTGTCCACTTCTTTTGGCGCCCAAGTTCAAGACAAATTCCTGCGTTCCGTTCCAGGCCTGGAAAATGTGCGGATAGCGCGATACGGATATGCAATAGAATATGATGCGATTGACGCGCGCGCGCTGAAATTGACCCTTGAATCCAAAGACTGGCCCGGGATATTTTTCGCCGGACAGATCAACGGCACCAGCGGGTATGAAGAGGCGGCCGCCCAAGGCTTGGTTGCCGGCGCGAATGCTGCGGCATTTGCGACAGATGCCCAGTACCTGCAACTGGACCGTACCAACTCCATGATTGGCGTGATGATTGATGATATCACAACCATGGGAATTGACGAGCCGTATCGCATGTTTACATCCCGCGCGGAATATCGCCTGAGTCTGCGCGCTGATAATGCTACCCTGCGCCTGGGGCCGATTGCGGTCAAATTGGGATTGCTGACGCAATCCCAATTTGACGCGAAGAGCGAAGAGCGAAGAGCAAAGAGCAAAGAAATAGATAAACTTTATGACGGATATATCGCGCGCAACCAGCGCGAAATAGAAAGATATCAGCGCGATAGAAATATCAAAATCCCCGGAGATTTTGATTACGGGGCCCTGCCCGGCCTGACTAACGAATTGCGCGAGAAGTTATTACGCGCCAGGCCAGAGAATATAGCGGCATTATCGCGCGTTCCCGGCATGACGCCCGCGGGGATTTTAATCGTGCTTCGCGCGATTAAAAAAGTAGGAAGTAAAAAGGTAGGAGGTTTGAGGTAGGAGGTAGAAAATAAGAGAGTAAAAATTTTTTCTTTCAGTTTATAGAATTTATCTTTAATTACCAACTTCCTACCTCAAACCTCCTACCTCAAACCTCCTACCTCCTACCTTTTTACCTTCCTTCTATAAGCATCCAACGAAATCACGCGGCCGTCGTCGCCCGGCGCATCCGAATCCAGCGGCAATTCCAAATCGTTTCCGGCATCCGGGGCGGCTTTCGGCTGAAAAGTCAAAATGAAATCCACGCTGGTGTCTTTGAATTCCAGCATGGAATCGAACGGTACGCGGATATAAAACGGCCGCCCGTCGAATGTCAGAGTCACGCCGAACTCGTCGTCCGACACGTTCAGATTGGAATAGGAATACTGCAGGACGATCGTCATCACTTCCGGATAGCGCATCCGCAGAAAGTCCGGAATCACGACGCCCGGATCTCGCGTCCCGAACGTGATATAAAAATTGGCATTATCGCCCAGCCCGTTGACTTGCGCATGGCGCAGGGCGTCGCGTACGACGACTTTTAATGCGCGCTCCAAAAGCTGAGGATAATTTATTTTTTTCATGATTTAATCCTACAATCTATACGGCCATCCATGCAAGACACAATTAAGGCGTTGTTAACGCCGTTGAATGAATCCGAATTTGCCCCGGTCATCCAGATTTGGGCCGGCGATGCATCCAGTCGCGCGAACAAGTCCCGGATATTGTCGCCGTCCAGATGGGCAACCGCCTCGTCCAAAAGGATAACGACGGGAGTACTGGTGCGCGCGTACAGAAGCTTTGCGTTTGCGATAATCAGCAGCAGCAGCAGTTTTTTCTGCTGGCCTGCGGACATCATCCCGGCGTTCATATCAATGTCGCTGCGGAACATTGAGAAGTCGGATTTATGCGCGCCGTCTATGACCATCTTGTCGGCGATAATCGTACGGTTTGCCGCAAGATAGGTCGCGTATTCTTTTTCGGCGTCAACGCAGTTGGCGCCGCCCGCCAGACGCGATTCGAACCAGCCGGATAGGACTATGCGGGCGTTGGTTTCGGCCTGCAGAAAGTGATTCAGCTGCGCCGCATACGCGACGCGCGCGGCCGCGACAGATGCGGCCGTAGCCGCCAACTGGGATTCGATAGCGTTTAACCATGTCGCGTCAGCGCCGCTTTTGAGCGCGAACGCGCGTTCGGATAATAACTTGGCAAGACGTGCAACGCGTCCGGAATGAACCGGATCAAAACCGGCCGCCATGCGGTCCAGAAATGCGCGCCGGTCGGATGCGGATTCCGCAAACAGGCGGTCTTCTTTCGGCGTCAGCCATACAAGGCGCAGGAACTTAGACGCGGCGGCAATGGGCGAGGCATCGCCGTCAACGCGCAGTTTTCGCCCGGCATCCGGCGCCGAGTATGAAACCGAAAGATTGGTTTCGTTTTCCAGCTCCGCATTTACCGCAAATGAACTGTCCCCTTGTATACGGGCGATTTCCGCACCCGCGGCGCCGCGCAGTCCGCCATTGTTGGATAGCATGGATATAGCTTCCAATATGGCGGTTTTTCCACTGCCGTTGGGGCCGGTAATTACTATATTTTTGAAGCCCGCGGAATTTATGCGGCCGAATTCATGATTGCGGAAATTGGTAAGCGTCAGAGTATCGAACATTGCCGTGAAATGATAGAAAATTCGGGCGTTTTTTTCAATGGATAAAATTTAAGTTGAAAGTCCGGCTTGCATTCGGTATGATTGAAGCCTTGGCCTGGTGGCAGAGTGGTTATGCAGAGGACTGCAAATCCTTGAATGCCGGTTCGATTCCGACCCAGGCCTCCAAAAATGAAACGCGCGTCAGCGCGTTTAATTTTTGGAGCCAGTCGGAATCATTTTGCAAGCAACGCGAAGCAAAATAAATCGCACCCCGGGTCCCGCGGTCGAGGTAACGTAGGCCGTGGGTGGGTTTGGCGATTTGTTGTCATTCCGGGCTTGTCCCGGAACCGACCCAGGCCCCCACCCTTCGCTAAAGCTACGGGCGGCAAGCCAAAAATTAAAATCGCCGCAAGGCGATTTTTTACAACTATCGCTGCAGGTGAAGTTGTTCCAACAACCAGAACCAAACTTGTTCCGGTGAAGCCGAGCAGCTATTATGTCCGGCGGTGAGAAAACGCACCTGTCCCCCGTCGACAAGCATTGCCGCCGCAATGTGCGAGCCTTTGCTTTCAGCGCGCAGCCCGGTCGCATTGATAGGATAGCCGAGATTGTGTTGCGTAACCTTTGCCCCCGCAAAAAATGCCTTGATCGAATCAAGAGGATTGATAGAGGGTTGCTGTGGCGCTGTATATTGTATCATCATAATGTTGCCTTTATTTTTAATTGTACATATAGCAGATAAATTCGCGTTGTCAAGTTTTTGCAAGAAACAAAAATCGCGCCGACAGGCGCGAAGGCGCGAAGCGCAAACAAGATATTTTTCAGCAAATGTAATGAATGCGGGCGGAAAAGACGGCGTAGTGTATGAATAATACATGGGTCGTCTTTTCCGCCCGCAGGCATACCGGTTGGGTAATTAGTTTAGAGAGTGGCTTTTACATTCTCCACCTCATAACATTCAACCCTGTCCCCCTCTTTAAGGTCATTATATTTATCGAAACTCATTCCGAATTCCGTGCCTACCCCTACTTCCTTCACTTCATTCTTTTCGCGTTTGAGCATACCTATCTTGCCGTCGTAAATCACGACATTGTCGCGCAGCAAGCGCACGAAAGCGTCTTTCTTTATCACGCCTTCGGTAACGCGGCAGCCCGCGACGCGCGTGCCCTTGCCGACCGTAAATAGTGCGATGACATCCGCGTATCCGATAAAGGTCTCGCGGCGTTCCGGCGCAAGTTTTCCCGACAGTATTTCTTTCAATTCGTCAGTAATGCGGTACACGACCGAGTGATAGCGTATATCAACATTATTCTGGCGCGCCATTTCGCGCACCGCCGCATCCGCGCGCACATTGAACGCGATAATAACCGCGCCGCTGGCGGTCGCCAAGCGTATATCGCCCTCGGTAATCTGCCCGACGCCGGCGGACAGCAAATCAATCCCCGCTTTTTCCGAGCCGACGTTTTTCAGCATATCGCGGATTGCTTCCACGCTGCCCTGCACGTCAGCGCGCAGTATAATCGGCAGCAACAGCTTTTTATTATCATCGCGTTTTGCAAACAGTTCTTCCAGCGACGAACGTTTTACAGTATTCGCGCGGTCTTTTTCTTTTTGTGCGCGATATGCAGCGACTTCGCGGGTCTGCGCCTCGTTCTCCAATACATTTAAAGTATCGCCTGCGTTCGGCACGTTTTCAAGTCCCAGAATAATTGCAGGTTGTCCGGGACCAACGGATTTTATGCGTGTGCCGGCGGAGTTTATAAGTCCGCGTATGCGGCCAAAGGTCTCGCCCACGACGAACGCATCGCCAATGCCCAGAGTTCCTTGCTGTATCAAAACAGTCGCAGTCGCGCCCAGACCTTTTTCCTGCTTGGCCTCTACCACCACACCCACTGCGGGCATGTCGGGGTCGGCTTTCAGATCCATAATGTCCGCCTGCAGCAGAATAGCGTCTTCCAATTTATCCAAGTTTATTTTCTTGGTTGCGGAAATCTCAACGGCTTGAACTTCGCCGCCCATTTCTTCCACCTGCACTTCGTATTGCAGCAAATCGGTTTTGACCTTTTGCGGGTTGGCATCGGGCAAATCTGTCTTGTTGATCGCAACAATGAACGGAACCCGTGCCGCGCGGATGTGGTTGATTGCCTCGACCGTCTGAGGCATTATGGAATCGTTCGCCGCGACCACCAGAACCACTATATCCGCCATATTCGCGCCGCGCGCGCGCATCGCCGTGAAAGTCTCGTGCCCCGGAGTATCCAGGAAAGTTATCATTTTCCCGGACTTTGATTTTACCTCGTAAGCCGACACGTGCTGAGTTATTCCGCCCGCCTCTCCGGCCGCAACATTCGCATTGCGGAACGCGTCCAGCAGAGATGTTTTTCCATGGTCGACGTGTCCCACCACCGTAACGACTGGCGCGCGTTGTTTTAAATGTTCCGGCGTCGCTGCGCGGTTCAGTAAATCTTCATAAGGCGCATGCGATACTCGTTTTACAGTTGCGCCGAATTCCGTTGCCACCAATTCGGCCGTGTCCGCGTCGATTGCTTGGTTCTGGGACGCCATCATCCCCATTTCCATAAGTTTTTTGACGACATTTCCGACTTTCTCGGCCATGGCAGCAGCCAAGTCTTTTACGACGATCGAATCTCCCAAGACAACCTCGCGCGCGATTTTTTGCGGTTGAGTAAACATTGCGCGGGCTTTGTCGCGAAAGCGCTTCAAAGAAGCCTCGGAGCGGCGGCGATTGCTCCCCCGGATTTCGATTTCCTCTTCTTCCCCGCCGCCTATGACTATATCGTGAATGGAGATTTTTCCCTTGGAAAAATCTTTCTTTTTCTCGGCATCGCCGCCGCGTCCGCCGCGTCCGCGTTTTCTTTCTTCCGCATCATCGCGAGACGCGAGACGCGAAACGCGAGACGCGCCAACGCCCGATTCATCTCCACGCGTTTCGCGTTTCGCGTTTCGCGTCTCGTCTTCATCGGTAGCTTTCGCGCTCAGCTTTTCTTTTACGGCTTCGTATTCTTCAGACTCGCGGGCTATTTCGGCCTCGCGCGCGGCGCGGGATGCGGCGTCCGCGGCTTCGCGCAGTCTGCGATCTTCTTCTTTGGCGCGCGCGGCCTCTAAAACTGCGCGCAGCTTTTCATCGGCCGCGCTTTTGGGCGCGTTCGGCGCGCGCGGCTCGTCCCGCAGCTCCATGGATCCCGGCATAGCAACCCGACGGCGCCGTTCTACGAAAACAGCGTCGCCTTTCTTGCTTTGCACCGCATCGGTGGTAACTGATTTACCAAGTGTCAATGTTGCCATAAAAAATTACTCCGTAATTTTTTAAGTTATAAATTATAAGTTATAAGTTATAATCATTCGGCGTTGCGCGGAATATTATAACTTACCCTTTATAACTTATAACTTTTTTACTATTCCTCGTCCTGCGTTATTCCGAACGCGACTTCGCGCGCCTTCATTATGATGCGCGACGCCAGACGCCCGGACATATTGTCTTCGCCCAAGATTTCTATCAGCTCGTCAGACGCCAAGTCGGCCAAATCTTCCAGGCTCTGTATCCCCGCCTCGCCCAGCTTCATTATAGTTGGGCGTTTCACAAAGTCAAAGCGCAGCAGGTCGTCTTTCATCCCCAGCTTGTGTCCTTCGTCCAGATAGTCCTGTTCTATCTTTTCCAGATAAGTCTTCGCGCGGTTCTGCAACTCGGTCGCAATTTCCGCGTTAAAGCCCTCGATAGTCTCCAATTCGCGCAGCTCTACGAATGCGACTTCCTCTATCGTGCGGAAGCCTTCGGTTATCAGCAAATGCGCGATCATCTCATCAACGTCCAGGCCCTTTATAAACAGCTCGGTCTTTTCTTTAAACTCGCGACTACGGCGTTCCTGTTCTTCCTGCTCGTTCATAACGTCGATATTCCAGCCCGTCAGCTGAGACGCCAAGCGAACATTCTGTCCGCGTCGGCCGATAGCCAAGGATTGCTGGTCTTCGTTCACCACAACCGCAGCGGTATGGGTGTCTTCGTCCACTATGATTTTCGCAACCTTTGCCGGCTGCATGGAATTGACGATAAATACTGCCGGATCCTCGGAATACAGAATCACGTCGATCTTTTCGCCATGGCATTCGTTGATGACCGGCTGTATGCGGGTTCCCTTTATACCAACCGTCATGCCGACCGCGTCGATGGACGGGTCGTCCGTGGTGACCGCAATCTTGGCATGAGAGCCGGGAGCGCGGGCAACGGACTTGATTTTAATAACGCCTTCGTAAATTTCCGGCACTTCCTGGACGAATAGTTTTTCCATGAACATCGGATGAGTCCTGGTCAGGAATATCTGCGGGCCGCTGTTGCTGCGCGCCACATCCATAATCAGCGCACGCACACGGTCGCCGGCGCTCAGGCGCTCGCCCGGTATCAGTTCCGTTCCCTTGATGTATCCTTCGGCCTTGCCGTTGATATCGACGAAGACGTTTCCGAATTCTATGCGTTTCACGATGCCGTTCACTATATCGCCGATGTTGTCCTTAAATTCTTCATATTGGCGACCTTTTTCTGCGTCCCTAACGCGCGCGGTCATAATCTGACGCGCGGTCTGAAACGCCATGCGGCCGAATTCCGGTTCGGGCAGCTGATCTTCCACCTGATCGCCGACCTTGGGGTCCGGCGCGTATTTCTTCGCCTGCGCCACGGTCAGCATTGTGTTGGAGTTGTACAAAGGCTCTCCCAGTTCGTCCATACCGACGGATTCCGGAGACTCTATGACATCGAATAAGCGCCGGACGCGGATCGCGCCGTTTTTATGGTCTATGTCGGCGACGATATTGAATTCTTCGCCGTATTTCTGCTTGGCGATTTTGGCGATTGCAGCCTCTAAACTTTCGAACACGATCTCGCGGTCGATCTGCTTTTCTTGCGCTAAGCTTTCAATAGCCAACAGCAAATCCTGACGCGGCATAGACACGAATGACATTTTTTACTCCTTTATGTGCAAGTGAATGTGCAGGTGCGGGTGTTTTTCATATTTGTACTTCACCTGCACTTGCACTTTCACGAAAAAAGCGGAACTTTTTCAAGTCCGCCTTAAATATTTATTAAAGACATATTGATTTTATACACCGAATCGTGGAAAATCAAGAAAAATATGATATAATTATCATTCGACGGGAATGTAGGAAAAGTTCATGAAGAAATCATTTATCTATGCTCTATGCTCTATGCTCTATGCTCTGCCGGCAAATGCCGCAAGCGACTGCGCGTCGCGCCGAATAGTGCCGGACGGGACGCTGGACCTGCAGCAGGTCGTAGAGCTGGGGCTGTGCCGCAATCCGCAGACGGCCGCTGCGTATCTGTCGGCCGAATCCGCGAGATTGTCCAAGAATACCGGCTATGCGCCATACCTGCCGTCGGTGGATGCTTCCGTTTCCGCGACGAAGCGGCTGCGCAACAAGCAATGGAGCGATATACAATCCGGGGCGGCGCTGTCGGCCAGTTGGCTGATATTCGACTTTGGCAAGCGTTTGGCGGACTTGAATCAAATGGCGGCGGTCTGGCGCGCTACGGGATTCGATTACAGCAATACGGTCCAGAATTACGTCTATGAAATCGTGGCGGCCTATTACGGAATGCTGAGCACGGATGCGGAAGTAAGGGCGTCCACGGACTTGGTTGCGGTCGCGCGCGTGGCGAAAGATACCGCGGATAAAAAATTCAAGGCCGGCGCGGTGGCCAAGGCCGATGTGCTGAAGGCGGATACTATGCTGGCCTCCCGCGAATTAGAGCTGCAGCGCGCGCTGGGAAATCGCGAAATCGCAAAAGGCCGTCTGCTTTATCTGCTATCGTTCCCCCAGGAACAGGAATTAAAAATCGCTGACATGCCGGCAAAATTCGGCGGACAAGCGGAATTCAAGACAATATCGGAATTGATTGAAACTGCGCGGCGGCAGCGCCCGGATCTGCTGTCGGCGGAAGAATCTTCGAATGCGGCCTGGCACAGGCGCAATTCAGCTTTTTTGAGAAATCTGCCCTCTATCTCGGCATCCGGCCAGTTGTCTTATGATTTTGACAACAACTATGACGATTACGGCGCGGGCCCCAACGACAGGCTGGGGGCAAGCATTGGCATCCGCGCGTCGATGCCTATATTCGCGGGATTTTCCAATGTCTATAACCTGCGCGCGCGCCAAGCCGATTACGAGCGCGCGAAAGAACAACAGCGCGCCAAGGAAGACTTTGTGGCGATGGACATCTGGACGGCATATCAGAACTATCAGACCGCGCAAAAGGTATTGGAGCAGACGGATGCGTTGCTGAAGTCCGCGACCGAGTCCGAGCGCGTGGTAAGCGGAATGTACAAGGTCGGTCGCGCGACTATGCTGGATTGGCAGACCCAGCAGGCGGAACTGGCATCCGCGCAGAGGCAGAATATCACGGCGCGGTATGACTTGTATATCAAGCGTGCGGCGCTGGCGCTTGCGGCCGGGGAACTGAAAGAGAATCTGGAGACTGGTAAAGAAAATGGCGAAGAAAATTAAAGTTGTTTTGGATTACTTGGGCGAGATAGAAAAACACGCATTGGCGCAATTGCCGGCATCACGGTTCGAGCTGGTCCGCGCCAAACGCGTAAAGAAAGACGAAGCGGAGCGCAAGGCCAATCTTGCGGGCGCGGATGCGGTATATTTCCGCGGAGATGATTTTTATTCCGACTTTGTTCTGCGCGGGAACCCAAACCTTAAACTGGCGGTGTATGGCGGAACGGGATATCAGCAATATATTGACGTCGATGCGGCCACGAAACATGGAATCGCGGTTATCGCGACCCCGGGCCTGAATGCGAATGCCGTCGCCGAGTATGCCGTCGCAATGGCGCTGGACGCGGTGCGCAAGGTTTCGTTTTACAACTCCGATATAAAGAATGGCAAGAAAAAAATCCTGGTTACAAACGAGATAAGCGCGCTTAAAATCGGGCTTATCGGGCATGGAAACATCAACCGCAGGGTGGACGCGATTTTTCAGGGCGGCTTTGGCGCGGATGTCAGATTCTGGGACTATGCGGACAAAACTTCTACGCCTTTGAATAGAATCTTGAAAGAAAGCGATATTGTTATAATCGCGATAACGGAAAACGCGCAGACTCGGGGTTTTCTGAACAAAGCGCGGATCGCGATGATGAAGAAAGGCGCGGTATTGATAAACCCGGCGCGCCCCGGACTGGTTGATGCCAATGCTTTATACGCCGCGCTGAAATCGGAAAAGCTGTCCGCGGCGGCGTTTGATGGTATGCCGGAAGGTAGCATACGCGCGAAGCTGCTGGCCCTGTCGGACGATAGGTTTATCGCCAGCCCGCATATCGCGGCGCGCACGCTCCAGGCGCTGCATGCCACCGATATGGCGGCGCTGAAAAGCATCGCGGAGTTTTTTAAGACCGGAAAGTCGAAGCTGATAATAAATCCGGAGTATAAAAAATTTACGATTTAAGATTTGCGATTTACGATTTGTTGGGAGTAAAATCGTAATTCGTAAATCGTAAATAATGGCAGGAGAGAGAAATGAAAAAATTTAGTTTTAAGAAATTATTCGAAAAAATCTGGCTTCGGAAATGGTGGATCATAGTCGGGCTTTGCGCCGTTCTGGCCGGACTGTATTTTTACGGCGGCCCCGCCAAGAAAAACGACGGACAGTTCGCGACCGTTCCGATTACTCGCGGCAACCTGAAGCAAGTGGTGACCGCGACCGGCGAAATCCGTCCTGTGAATACCATCAAGGTGGGATCCCAGGTTTCCGGAATAATAGAAGAGATTTTCGTCGATTATAACGATGTCGTGAAAAAAGGCGATATCCTGTTGAAAATAGACCCGTCGGTCCTGCAGGCCAGGGTGGACGAGACCAAGGCCGCGCTTGAATCGGCCGAGGCCCAGGCGCGCAAAGCCGCGTCGGATTATACGCGCTCGCGCACGTTGTTTGCGGACGGTTTTATCGCTCGCGCCGAGTTGGAGAATGACGAGACTAATTTCAAGACTTCCGAACAGCGAGTGAATCAGGCAAAGTCTCAGCACGAACAGGCAATGACCAATCTGGGCTATGCGACGATCACCAGCCCTGTCGACGGCACCGTGATTTCGCGCAAGGTGGATAAAGGCCAAACGGTTGCCGCGTCGTTCCAAGCGCCTGACTTATTCGAAATCGCCGAAGACTTGTCGAAGATGCAGATTCAAACATCCGTTTCCGAAGCCGACATAGGCATGATAAAAGTCGGCCAGTCCGTCACATTCACCGTCGACGCGTACCCGTCCCAGACTTTTGTCGGCGCGGTCCAGCAGATACGCCTTTCGCCTACGACCACCAGCAATGTCGTGGTCTATACCGTGGTTATCGACGTTGATAACTCCGACCTGCGCCTGATGCCCGGAATGACGGCTTTCGTGACGATAGTAGTGGAAGAGAAGAATGACGTATGGAAGGCCGCGAATGCCGGATTCCTGGTTCGCGACCTTAAATCCTTGTCCGAAGACCCGCGCGTGCAATCCGGGGATATGACCGGACGCAATACTTTGCTGATTCAAAGGGACGCCGATAAGGGAAAACCGGAAATGATATTAATACCTTATAAAAAGGGCTTGGTCGCGGCCACCGAGACCGAGATAGTGCCGGAAGGCGATGCGGCGCTTAAAGCCGGCGATAGGGTCGTAACCGGCAAGCTGGGCCAGCAGTCCAATGCTACCGGCGGGCAGCAATTCGGCGCTCGCCAGGGGGGCATGGGCGGCGGTATGGGCGGGGGCAGAGGCAGATAATGTCTAAAGAACCTCTAATCATTTCGCTGCAGAAAATCAACAAAAGCTTTCCCATGGAAGTGGGGGGAGAACAACAGGTCCTGTTTGACGTCAATTTTGACATCCGCGCCGGCGAATTCGTATCGATCATGGGGCCGTCGGGGTCGGGAAAATCTACTTGCATGAATATCATCGGCGCGCTGGATACGCCGTCAAGCGGAACTTATAAGCTTTATGGCAACGACATCACCAACATGACCTCGGACGAGCTGGCGATAGCCCGCAACGAATATATCGGCTTTGTGTTTCAGAACTTTAACCTGCTGACCAAGCGCAGCGTTCTGGACAATGTCATGCTGCCTCTGATATATCGCGGAATGTCTCCGGACGAGCGCGCGCGGCGCGCGCGCAAGATGATCGACGCCGTGGGCCTTGAAAAGTTCGAATCCTATCTGCCGACGCAGCTATCGGGCGGAATGCGCCAGAGGGTCGCGATCGCGAGGGCGCTTGCCGGAGAGCCGAAATTGATACTCGCGGACGAGCCCACCGGGAATCTCGACAGCAAGATGGGGCATGAAATCCTGGAGATGTTCAAAAAGCTGAACAAGGATCTGGGGATAACGATAATAATGATTACGCACGAGTTCGATATAGCGAAACATACGCGGCGCCTGATTCATATCCGCGACGGCCGCATAACGCACGATGGTCCGGTACCGAAGGACGATAGGAAGTTATAAAGGATAAGTTATAAGTTATAATGTATCGAGCCGCGCCGAATTATTATAACTTATCCTTTATAACTTATAACTAAAAATGCGGAGCATTTTATGACATTCAACGACATTCTTAAAGAATCCTGGCTAAGTATCAGCGGAAATAAAATCCGGTCGTTTTTGACCATTCTGGGCATCATTATCGGCGTTATGGCCGTCGTCATCATGATGTCCGTCGGAGACGCCGTGCAAAAGCAGATTACGGACCAGTTTTCGGCACTGGGGACGAATACTATCATGATTCGCGCGGGCGCGTCGCAAAGCGCCGGAGTGCGGACTTTTGCCGGCATGCAGACACTGACGATTCAGGATGCGGAAGCCATAGGATCGCTGCCGGATGTGGAATATATCACCCCCTTGCGCACGATGGGCGTGATGGTGATCGCCGGAAACAGAAACTGGGGCACTACGGCCGCCGCCGCGTATCCGGCTTATCAATATATCCAGAATATAGAGATGGAGCGCGGCGCGTTCTTTGATAATCAGGCCGTGCGCAATGCCAGCACTTATGTGGTGCTGGGCCCGACGGTGTCGAAGGAGTTGGAGCTGGGCGCGGATCCGGTGGGCCAGGTAATTCGTCTGAACGGCGTTCCTTTGGTTGTTATCGGGGTTACCAAGGAAAAGGGGGGCGCCGGGATGTCCAATTCGGACGATATGATTTTCCTGCCGATCACCACCTTGCAAAAAAGAATCAACAGCAGCCGTTTTCCCAACTCGGTTCCGCAGATAGTTCTTAAACTGCGCGCGGGCGCCGACAATGCGCTGGCGGTGGAGCAGATAACGCAATTATTGCGCGAGCGCCACAGGCTGAAAGACGACGCTCGCGACGACTTTCAGATTACCGATATGAAGCAGGTGATGGATACTATGAATACCGTTACGGGGTTCCTTAAAATGCTGTTGATGGCGATCGCGAGCGTATCGCTGCTGGTGGGCTCTATCGGAATCATGAACATGATGCTGGTCAGCGTGGCCGAGCGCACGCGCGAAATAGGAATCCGCAAGGCTATCGGCGCGCGCGAAAGCCATATCACGATTCAGTTCCTGTCCGAATCCGTCGTCATTTCGTTTATGGGGTCGCTTATCGGCTTTATATTGGGCTTGGTGCTGTCGCAGACGGTCTTGCCGAGCGTTATGGATATGAGCGTGCCGCTCAGCGTTTGGTCTGTCGTGCTGTCCATAGCGGTTGCGCTGGTCGTTGGTGTCGCCAGCGGAGTCATGCCCGCGCGCAAGGCAGCAAAGCTCAATCCGATAGATGCGTTGCGGTACGAGTAGAGTATCGCAAACGCTATGCGTTTGCTAGAGTAACAGAGTAAGAGAGTAAAAGAGTAGGAAAATTAGAAATATTCTCTTACTCTTCTACTCTGCTGACAAAGTTGGCACTACATTTCGGAAGGAACGCGAAGCCCCATTAACTCAATCGCCATTACTAAAGTATCCCGTGCCTTTGCGGCGATTTGCAAGCGGTGGGCGCGCGTATCCCCGTCCACGTCTTCGCGCAATATCGGGCAATTGTGGTAAAAAGTGTTCGCCATCTGGCACAGGTCGTAAGCATAGTTTGTCAGAATATCCGGAGACCGTTTATCAAACGCATTCTGCACCGTGCGCTCGAAATCCATAATCCCAAGAAGAAGATTACGTTCTTCGATTGAAAGTTTTGTTATCTTTGCTCTATGCTCTGTGCTCTGTGCTCTTTTTAATACGCTATTCAGCCTTACCGCCGTATAAAGGATATACGGCCCCGTGCGGCCTTCGAATTGCGTCACCGCGTCCGGGTCGAAGATATAATCGGACTTTACGTCATGCATCAGATCGTTGAATTTCAACGCCGCCAGCGCGATCATTGCGATTGTGTCATCGGGCAGATTCTTTCCGCTTTCCTTGACGCGCGCACACACAGCCTCGATTACCGTGTCTATGACCCCGGTCAATGTAGCATTGGCCCCGCTGCGCGTTTTCAGCGGCTTGCCGTCCTTGCCGTTTATGCTGCCAAAGCCCACGCTTTCCAATGCGCTTCGCGGGAATAATCCGATCATTTCCGATACGCGGAATAATTGCTCGAAATGCAGGTTCTGCCGGAAATCTGACACATATATGATTTTATCCGGATTGTCCGTGTTTTTCTTATAGTACGTCGCCGCCAGGTCCGTGGAGTCGTAAGTATCTGCCCCGCGCGAGTCATAAAACATAAACGGAGGCATCGGCGCGGTGTCAAGGTCCGTCTTTAAATTTATTATCGTTGCGCCGTCGTCGGTGGTCAGAAGATTTTTATCACGCAGTATTTTTTCAACCGCGTCCAGATATTTAGCGGCGTTACGCTCGCCCAAGGTATTGTCGAATGGTATGATGTTCAAGCGCTTGACGACCGATTCCATCTCGGACATGCTGATCTTCATCATTTTTTCATACAGCGCGAAGTATTCCGGATGCCCGTCCTGGAATTTTTTTTTGATTGCTAAAACCTGCTTTAAAAATTCCGGATTTTCTTTTGCATGCGCGCTTGCGGCCGGATAATAATCGTTGAATTCGGTTTCGTCGATTTTGAAATCCGGTTTATTCCAGTCTTGCGGGAACTTTTTCATAATCCATGCGATGACCAAAGCCATGGGCTTTCCCCAGTCGCCGATATGGTTGTATGAAATCGGCCGGTGACCCAAAAAGCGCGCGATGCGGTAAAGAGTGTCGCCGACAATGCTCCCGCGCAGATGCCCGATATGCATGGCCTTTGCGATATTATAAGAGCCGTAGTCCAGGTCGATGATTTCCGATTTCCGATTTATGATTTGCGATTTCTGATTTGCAGAATTTAAAATAAATTCATCCTTCAATTTTATATTTATAAACCCGGGGCCGGCAATGGATATATCTGCGACAAAATCCAGCGCCGCGATATAGGGAAGGATCGTTTCCGCAATTTGGCGCGGAGGTTGACCCAGTTGTTTGGTAAGAACCATTGCGGCGTTGGTTGCATAGTCGCCGAAAGCGCGGTCCTTTGGAGCTTCTATGGATACGGCTGCCAAGTCGACTCCACTCAATTCCGGCACGCATCCCAATGCGGCTTTTATAGAATCTGAAACGGATTTATAAAGGTTCATTGTTTCCACCTTTCCTACTCTCTTGCTCTTCTACTCTGTAAAATAAAATCCGCCATCAGCGGATTTTATTTTACGATGGCATTTTGGTTTCCACAAATTCCACATGCTTGCGCAATTTCGGATCGTACTTGCGCATTTTCATCTTGCCCTGAGTATTTTCGGACTTGGTGTTTTTCGTCTTTGTGTAAAAGAAGCCGGTTTCCGGATTATGCATCTTTACGACAATTTTAGCTGCTTTTTTCTTGTTCGCCATTTTAATTACCTTTTTGTTCGTGCGGGCATTTTAAGGCACGATTCGCCAAAAATCAAGAAATTATTCTACCGTCACGCTTTTGGCCAGATTGCGCGGCTGATCCACGTCGCGCCCCAGTTTCAGTGCAGAGTGGTATGCGAACAGTTGAAGCGGGATTATCATCAGGAAAGGCGCCAAAATAGGCAAGGTTTCCGGAACTTCTATGACGTCGTCGGCAATATCCCGGGCCTCGGTATCCCCGGCGGTGCAGATGGCGATTACCCGGCCCTTGCGGGCTTTGACCTCTTTCATACTTGATATATTCTTTTCGCGCAGGCCATCGTTTGGGACCAGGAACATGGAGGGCATCGCCTCGCTTATTAATGAAATAGTGCCATGTTTTAGTTCGCCGGCGCCAATGCCTTCGGCGTGAATATAGGATATTTCTTTCAGCTTTAATGCGCCCTCACGCGCCACTGGCAGACAGATTCCGCGTCCCAAGAATATGAAATTCGGATAGTTGCAATATTTTTCGGCCAGCTTTGCTATCGTAGAATCCAATTCCAAGGTTTCCTTTATCAGCGCCGGAATTGCCGAGAAAGCCTTTATAAACGCGTCGCCCTGGACGGATGTCATCTCGCGCAGGCGCGCCATAATCGCTGCGAAAATCGCGAAAGCCGTGATTTGCGAAGTAAACGCCTTGGTGCTGGCGACCGCTATTTCCGGGCCCGAGTGAATATATACGCCCCCGTCGGTCTCGCGCGCTATGGTAGAGCCTACCGCGTTGCATATGCCCAGAACCCGCGCGCCCTTGCGCTTTAATTCCCGCAGCGCTATCAAGGTATCCGCGGTTTCCCCAGATTGCGATACGACGAAGTACATGCTGTCCGGTTCAACGATGATATTCTTATAGCAGATTTCCGAGGCCAATTCCGCCCTTGCCGGCACTCCCGCCATGGACTCCAAAAAATTCGCCCCGATACAGCCCGCAAAATAAGACGTGCCCGCGCCGACGATGACAACTCGGCGAATCGCGCGCAGCTCGTCCTCGGTCATATTCAACCCGCCCAGCTTCCCCGTGGAAGCCGCCAAGTCAAGCCGCCCGGTTGTGCCGCGCTTGATGGATTCGGGCTGCTCGAAAATTTCCTTCAGCATAAAGTGCGGGAAATCGCCCTTTTCAAAATCGTCGTTTCTAAATTCGATATTGTCCGCGGTCTTTTTGATATCGCGGTTCTTGCCGTCGGTTATATTGAAGCCGTCCGCAGTGATGGACACTATTTCCCCATCATCCAAATAGACTACTTTCTTCGCGTGCCGGGTAAGAGCGCCCGGATCCGACGCCAAAAACATCTCGTTGTCGCCAATCCCCAGAACCAAGGGCGAGCCACATCTGGCGCCCACCAAAACGCCCGGCGCGTCGGCATGCATGGCGATGATTCCGTAAGTTCCGCGCAACATCGGCAGAACCGCGTGTATGGCGGCGTTCAAGTCGCCGTTCCAAGCTTCCTCTAACAGGTGCGCAATAACCTCGGAATCGGTCTGGGATTTAAATTTATGGCCGTTTGCGATCAGGCGGTCTTTCAACCCGGAAAAATTTTCGATGATTCCGTTATGAACGACGGCAATCTTGCCGGTGCAGTCGGTGTGCGGGTGAGAGTTTTCTTCGGATACCTCGCCATGGGTCGCCCAGCGCGTATGCCCTATTCCAAAGCTCGCCTTGTTGTCCGTCGCAAGGGAAGATTCCGCAACCGCCTCCGTTAAATTGTTCAGCTTGCCAACGCGGCGAACGACGATTATGCTATTCTCGCCGCTGACCGCGATACCGGACGAATCATATCCGCGGTATTCCAGACGGCGCAAACCCCCAAGAAGGATTTCCGAAGTATTTTTCACGCCGCAGTATCCGACAATTCCGCACATATAGGCCCCCTTTGTACAAAACATATTTTATACTGTTTCAGGGGCGATTTTAATGCATTTTATATAACGGAGTATAACAAGGTATAATTGATTTTAATAAAGGATCCCTGTATCATATATGCCATGAGTAACAATCAGCCTGATATTTTTAAGAGGATCAAATCTGATGCGCCGCTGGTTTTCGCGCATCGCGGGGCCAGTGCCGATGCGCCTGAAAATACTATGGCCGCATTTCGCCTGGCGAAAGAATACGGGGCGAACGGCATAGAGCTGGATGTGCATTTGTCGGCCGACGGACATCTGGTAATTATTCATGATTATACGCTGAACCGCACGGCCAGAATGCCAGACGGCAAAAAGCTGAAATCTGAAACCCCGGTTAATGATTTAACTCTGGCTCAATTGAGAAAATATGATGTCGGGATTTCTTTTTCAAATAAGTATGCCGGCGAAAAAATTCCGACATTGCGCGAAGTAATGGATTTTATTGGTCCCGATGTATTGTTGAATATTGAAATCAAAGCGGATATGGAACATCCCTATCGTGGAATATCCGCGGCATTGGCCTTGTTTTTATATGAATATTCGCAAACTAAATCTATAAATAATGTTACTGTGTCGTCGTTTCATCCATTGGCGTTGAATTGTTTTCGCCGCGCAGCTTGCGAATTAAAGATGAACATTCCGATTGCATTGTTTTATGGCACGAACAGGGAGGTTCCTTGGTATCTGCGCCGCGGACAAGGAGCTTTATTATGCAATCCGGACATATTGCAGCCGCTGTATTCGGACCTGGCGAAGAAAAAGAACCTGTCTGGTAAAAACAGGCCGATCATTGCGTGGACTATAAATGATAAGAATGCCGATAAGGAATTGATTGATAAAAATATCGCCGGGATAATCACCGATAATCCGAAAGGAATATTAAAATTAAAAGCAAAGTGAAATTCCAATAAAAAACGGGCGATTGCCCGTTTTTTTATTTCTGGTTCGAATAGAATATGCGATTTCTGGCTTTTAAATTCTCGAGTTCTTGTTTTGACAATCCCTTGTACGAGTATGCCTGGTCGCCGCTATCATTATTCTCATACCTAATGGTGGCCCAATAATCGTCCAGCAATTCGATATAAGGAATTTCAATCCGCCCGCCAACGGAAGATGAATTCTTGGCGCTAATTTCTTGAAGCTGTTGTTGAATTTGCGAGTTTTGTTCCTTCTTGTTTGCTTTATGAACGTCTATTTGTTTTTGCAATTCATCTATTTGAGAAAGAATCTTATTTATCTCTGAGTTTTCAAAACTAATGGAACCGCGCGCCCGGGTTATAGAATCCAAGTTTTCATGGAATTGCGCCAGCGTTGCATTATCACGATAATTTTTCATATTATTATCGCGGCTTCGTATTTTCGCTTGCTCGATAATTTTACAAAGGGATTCGTTTTGAACGCTGAATCCTTCGCCGATGCCAAATCTGAAAACTTGATTCGGATGGCGCAGTTTCAGAGATTTTATGAAATGAAATTTCCTTTCATCGTTGAACATCCAGTAACCAAAATCACCTGCCGCACTTGCGTCCAGTTCAACCAAATCCTTTTTTGTCTTTGCCCGTTCCAGTACTTTTTTATCTCTTGTTTCCCACCACAAATTTTTCCAGTCTGCGTCTTGTGGAACGGAATGATATATGCGCAACGCGACGGCGCCGCGGGTAAATTCAGCAAGATTCAAATATCCGGATAAATCCCATAAGGAAAGAGATACGGATTCTTTCTGGTTTATTTCCGCCAAAGAACCGCAGTTGTTATCATCAAGAATGGCCTTGATATTTTTGCGAGAGGTCTTTTTTAACATAACGCATCCTTTATATTCTGTCCCCCTCCCGACAATCTTTAACACAAGGATACAAGTTTATTAACGAAAGTCTAGTTTTATTTTTTGTCTAAAAAATCGTGCATTTCAAAAACAAAATGACCGCAAGGGTCATTTAATTTTTTGGCTTGCCACCCGAAGCCTTGGCGAAGGGTGGTGGGTGATGACGGACTCGAACCGCCGACCTGCTGGATGTAAACCAGACGCTCTACCAACTGAGCTAATCACCCCATAGAAGTTATAAGTTATAAAGGATAAGTTATAATAGACCGAGCAACGCCGAACTATTATAACTTATAACTTATCCTTTATAACTTACTCCGGCAATGGCATTCCGGCTGTCGCCGCCGACATAACCTTGTCTATCAAGTCGTCCGCCTTGGCCTTGGCATCATTAAACGCCGCCGTTATTAATGCAGTAACCGTTTCCAGATCTTCTTTCATCAAGTCCGGGTTCAGCGTCAATTTCACCAGGTCGTACTTGCCGGTCATTTCCACAATAACCAGACCGTTCCCGGCGATTCCCTTGACCGTGGATTTGCCCAACTGATCCTGTGCCGTCGCAACTTTACCCTGCAATTGCTTCGCCTGCTCCATCAATGCTTTCATATCCATCGTTTGCTCCCTTTGGTCGCAGGTAGGAGGTAGGAGGTTTGAGGTAGAAGGTAATCGACAACCTCTTACTTCCTACCTCAAACCTTTATTTTTCCGTGGCGCCGGTCTTTTGATTGATTCCGACCATGCTGAAACGGGTCTTGCCGCGCTTATCAACACCCAGGTATCTTACGAAGACTTTATCGCCTTCTTTCAGTTTAGCGTCCTCTATTTTATTCAAGCGCTCGCCTGTGATTTCGGAAATATGGACCAAGGACTCGAAAGTTCCGTTCATAATCTTCACGAATATTCCGAAGTCTTTCATCCCGGAAACGACGCCTTCGTAAATCTCGCCTACTTCAGGTTCCGCTGTAATCGCTTTAATCCGTGCGATTGCGGCATCTGCGTCCGCCTTGTCAACGGCCATAATCTTTACCGTGCCGTCGTCGGAAAGGTCTATATTTGTGTTTGTTTCCTTGGTCAGAGCCTGAATCACGCTGCCGCCCTTTCCAATCACATCGCGGATTTTATCCGGATTGATTTTCATTATAAAGGCCTGAGGCGCGTATTCGGAGAGGTTTGAGCGCGGCGCTTTAATCGTCTTGGTCATGATGCCGAGTATATGAAGGCGGCCGTCGCGCGCTTGCGCCAATGCCTGCTTCATAATCTCGAACGTGATGGAGGTAATTTTGATATCCATCTGCAATGCCGTGACGCCCTTGTCCGTGCCTGTTACCTTGAAATCCATATCGCCCAAGTGGTCTTCGTCGCCCATGATGTCGGTCAGGACTTCGAACTCGTCGCCCTCCTTAATCAGGCCCATCGCGATACCGGCAACCGGGCGGGTCATCGGCACTCCGCCGTCCATCAATGCCAGCGTCGTTCCGCAGACCGTCGCCATAGAGCTGGAACCATTAGATTCCAACACGTCGGAAACCGCGCGAATTGTGTAATCGAACTTTTCCTTTGATGGCAACATCGGGTTAATCGCGCGCCAGGCCAGCTTGCCGTGTCCCAACTCGCGCCGTTTCGGCGCGCCGATGCGTCCCGTTTCACCGACCGAGAACGGCGGGAAGTTATAGTCCAGGATAAAGCGGTCATCAGATGCGCCGTCCATGGCCTCTATCGGTCGCGCATCCTTGTCATTGCCAAGCGTTAAAGTCACCAAAGCTTGCGTTTCGCCGCGAGTAAAGAGCGCCGAGCCATGAGTCCTTGGCAGCAATCCAACCTCGACTTCGATCGGGCGCACGGTTTTGGAATCGCGGCCGTCGATACGCGGCTTTTTATCCAGGATATTGCGGCGCATGATGCGCGATGTGATAGCCTCGCAAATTTCCCCGGCCCATGCTTTTTGCGAATCCGTTGCATCCGGGATGGAAGCTTTGGCATCCGCCTTTATCGCGTCTAAGGCCGCGTAACGCTCCATCTTCGCCGCAATCGTCAAAGCCTCGGCAATGCGGTCCGCAAAGCGTTCCAAATCCGATTCCATCTGCTTGTATTCGTCAGAGCGCTGTGACACCGCCCATGCGGCCTTGCCAACTTTTTCTTTCAGCTCTGCAATCGCAGCGATAACCGGTTGAAACGCTTCGTACCCGAACTTCACCGCGCCCAGCATTTCTTCCTCGGACAGCTCGCCCGCTTCGGACTCCACCATCAGAACGCCGTCTTTCGTTCCGGCCACGACCAATTCCAATTCCGAATTTTCAATCTCTTTCTTGGTCGGATTCAGCAAGTACTTGCCATCCGCAAACCCAACGCGCGCAGCAGCAATCGGCCCCATAAAAGGAACGCCCGAAATCGCAAGCGCTGCGGATGCCGCAATCATTGCCATGATGTCCGGCTGATTTTTCCGGTCATAAGAAAAGCAGGTCGCGACGATCTGGGTATCGTTTGTGAAAGTTTCCGGAAACAGCGGCCTGATTGGGCGGTCTATAAGACGCGCGGTCAGGGTCTCATTAAGCGTAGATTTTCCTTCGCGACGATCGCGGCTTCCCGGGATGCGTCCGGCGGACGCGAACTTTTCTTGATAGTCCACGGTCAGGGGAAAGAAGTCTTGTCCCTCTTTAGCCTCATGCGCAGACACAACGGTTGCCAAGACCATCGTCTGGCCCATAGTCGCCATAACGGCGCCGGTTGCTTGCTTTGCAAATCTGCCGGTTTCCAGGATTAGTTTTTCTCCGCCGAAATCGATTTCCACGGATACAGGATTGTTCAAGACATTTTTGGGCGCCTTGTCCCCGAATAAACCAAATAACATAATTTTTCTCCTTTTGCGTTTGGTTTTAAGTTACGCAGGAGAAAATTATTCGTTTTTATGCGCTTATCTATGCATAAAAATGAATAATCGCTTACCCCTGCGAGTTGTGCGAATGCGGGCCACGCCCGCATTCGTTATTTTCTTAAGCCCAATTTCTTAATCAGGGCTTCATAGTCGGAGGGATTGCGCTTTTTGATATACGCAAGCAGCTTTTTGCGGCGGTTCACCATCAGCAGCAAGCCGCGCTTGGAATGCTGGTCCTTGTGATTCAGCTTCATATGCTCGGTCAGGTTCTTGATGCGTTCCGTCAGAATCGCGACCTGGGCCTCCACCGACCCGCCGTTGTCTTTTTCCGATGCCTTGTGCTCGGAAATGACCTTCGACTTGATTGTTTTTATAAAAGTTTTAATCGACATTTTGTTTTTCCTTTCGTAGTGCGAGACGCGAGACGCGAGACGCGGAGTTATATGTTTATGACACGATTTGGTTTCAATATGCAGTCTTCAATAAATCCTATGCCGATGAATTTATCGTTATGATAAACTCTCAGCAATTTCGCGTTTCGCGTTTCGCGTTTCGCGTCTCGAATAAATCCGCCGTTTTGAAACAGCTTCGCGTCCGTTTCGTTCAGATTCCAAACCGGAATGTCGCCCAGTCCGAAATCAGGTGGCTGCAGATAATTGTTTATCCCAGCTCGGCCGCTATTATTAAACAAATTTTCCAAGAAATCAAGCCGCACCGCATTTTTTATATCAAAGCCGTTGGTATGCGTGCGGCGTATTGAGTCGCAAGCCGCAATAGTTTCGCATTTTGCCGCGATATCCCGCGCCAAACTGCGTATATAAGTCCCGGGGCTGCATCTGACTATGAATTTGGAATTATTTATAAATTTTAAATCATAAATCGTAATTTTTCGCGCCGGTATCTCGAAAGATTTGCCTGCGCGCGCAAGCTGATATGCGCGCCGCCCGCCCACATGCACTGCGCTGTAGCTTGGGGGAGTCTGCCAGATTTCGCCAATCAATGATTCGCAGACCGTGTGAATTTGCTTCTCGGTCGGTATATTTTCGTTCTGCTCCAGAATCTTGCCCGTAATATCGTCGGTGTCCGTACGAATGCCCCATTGAATAGAAAATTCGTATTCCTTTGTTGCGGTTTCGTCTAAATATGGAATTACTTTCGTCGCCTCGCCGAGTGCGATTACCAACAGGCCCGATGCCATAGGGTCCAAGGTTCCGACATGCCCGAAAGTTTTCGCGCCGAACATTCGCGCAATGCGCCCGCCCGCCGCGCGGGATGATATTCCGCTGGGCTTGTCCAATAAAATAAATCCGGAGCTATTCATCACCCAAACAACGACGGCTGAGTTTTTTCTTTTTCGCCGCTGCGCACGATATAAACCTTGGACAGGACTCTTTCCGGTTCGTCCGGCCCGGACGGCGTCTGATAATTCGCCCGTCCCCCATTTTCCAATCCGACCAAAATTCTTGAAGCATTCGCGACGACGCTTTCTGGCATTCCCGCCATTTGCGCCACATGAATCCCATAAGACCTGTTCGCGACTCCGCTTGCGATTTTATGCATGAATATGATTTCGTCGTTATGCTCGGCTACCTCTACCGTCAGGTTTTTGACGGCGTTGAATTTGAGTCCGGTCAGCTCGTGATAATGAGTCGCGAACAATGTGCGCGGCTGCAGTGTATCAAGAAATTCCAGCACCGCCTGCGCGATCGCCATCCCGTCATAAGTCGCCGTGCCGCGCCCTATCTCGTCGAAAATAATAAAGCTCTTATTCGTCGCGCGATTAAGAATGTTTGCCGTTTCCTGCATTTCAACCATGAACGTCGATTGTCCCGCCGCCAAGTTGTCCGATGCGCCGACGCGCGAAAATAGCTGGTCGCAGATACCGATAGTCGCCTTGTCGGCAGGTATGAAAGACCCCAGGTGCGCCAAAACAACCAGTAATGCGTTCTGGCGCAGATAAGTCGATTTCCCCGCCATATTCGGCCCCGTCAGCAATGCGATCTTCTTGTCGTTCAACTCGCAGTCGTTGCGCACGAACTGATTCCCGGACTTGCGCAATACGTATTCTACGACCGGATGCCGCCCGTTTTTTACGTCGAACTCGGCGCCGCTTGTCATTGTTGGGCGAACCCATCCGTATTCTTCAGCCGCGTCCGCCAACGCAAGCCACACGTCGGCATTGGCCAGCAATTCCGCCGTCGCCAGCAAGTCGTCCGAAATATCGCGGACTTTATCAATTAGATTTGCGATGATTTGGGCTTCTATCGCCGCGGCTTTTTCCCCCGCACCCCTGACTTCGTTATCCAAATCAATCAGGCGCGCGGTGGTGAATCTCATATTGCCCGCCATTGTCTGACGATGTATAAATCCCGCTTCCGGCGTCATCAGCGCCTCGCTACGAGTATTTGGAACCTCTATATAATACCCCAAGATATTATTGAACTTGATCTTAAGCGTGCTCACATTCGTGGATTTGATATATTCCGCCTGCAGTGCGGCAATGGTTTCTTTGGCTCCATGCGCCATTCGGTTCATATTGTCCAGCGCGTCGTCAAATCCCGGGGCTATGATCCCCCCGTCGCGGAAAAACGCCGGCAGCGCATCCGACAGCGCTAATCGCAATTCGAGCGCGAAGGAATCGAAAGTCTTTATATCCGCAAATTTTGCGGCCATATCCGCGTCCAGCTTTGCCCCAGTTATTTTTGCCATTGGCAGCGCGATCAGGAAATCCGACGCGGCGCGCAAATCGCGCGGCGCACCCCGCCCGCTGATGAGGCGTGTAATGCTGCGTCCCGCGTCCGGCAGGCGGACAAGTTCCGCGCAGAGGGAATGAAACACGTCGCGATTGACCAGCAGATGCGCGATATGCTCTTGACGGCGGCGAATTTCGCCTATGTCTCCGGATAGCTGGCGCAAGTATGCGCGCAGCCGTCGGCCGCCCGCCGCCGTGCGCGTCTTGTCCAATATATCCAACAGGCAATGCCCGCCGTCGTTCAGCACCGAGTCTATTTCCAGGCTTTTCCAAGTCGCGCTATCCACCAGCAACTGAAAGCCCGCGCCGAACCGATAAGGAGTGCGGAACGCGACATTCGCGCCGCGCTGGGTTTGACGCAGATAAACCGCAAGCAGCTTGTCCGCAAGAGTCGAAGAGCCCGAAAGCTGAAAAGTTGAAGATACGATTTCATCGATATCCGTGCGGTCGTATAATTTTTCATGCACCGGAGTTGTGGCGAAGGATTCGCGCAGACGCTTGATTTCGGGCGTCTCGGCGATGTTTTCCGGATAGATTATTTCCGCAGGATTAATCCGCGACATATCATCGAAAATATTTTCCGACCGGCCGACAAAAAATTCTCCCGTGGAGATATCGCAGCCGGCGAAATCGAAAGACGAATCGCTCTGCGGAGCGACCGCGACCAAGAAATTACTCTTCTTCGGGCTCAGCAGATTATCGTCCGTCAGCGTTCCGGGAGTCATGACGCGCACCACTTTGCGCTCTATTTGCTTATTGCCGCGCGCCTTGGCCTCTTCCGGCGTTTCCATTTGTTCGGCCAATGCGACAGCGGCGCCCGTGCGCACCATTCGCGCAATATAATTTTCCGCCGCATGCCAAGGGATTCCGCACATCGGGATGTCGCTGCCGCGCTCGTCCGTGCCGCGGTGCGTCAGAACCAGGTTCAGCGCCTTGCTTAATATTTTCGCGTCCGCGAAAAAAGCCTCGTAAAAATCGCCCAAGCGGAACAGCAGAATAGCGTCTGGATTTTCAGCCTTCATATCCAGATATTGCTGCATTATCGGGGTAAGAGTTGGTTTGTTTGTGCTCACTTCGTTCGCTCAAAATCGTAAATCGTTAGTCGTGAATCGTCAATCGTGGTTGTTGCAACAACATAAGTTGTCCTTTATAAAGGACAATGTTAATTGTCGCACTTTTTCGATTCACGACTAACGACTAACGATTCACGAACATTTATAGTTTCTATTTTCAGCTCGGCCTCTTTGAGCAGCTGCTCGCAATAAGCTTTCAGCTTCATGCCGGTTTCGTATGCTTTGACCGAGTCCGCAAGCGGCATCGTCCCAGATTCCATTTTTTTAACCAAATCGGTCAGCTGCTTGTAGGCGTCTTCAAATGATAATTTTTCTTCCATGATAAAAATCCTTTTGCAGAAAAATACAAAATAAAAAACGAAAATGCAAATTTATAAATAAAACCCCAATAAATCGGGGAGTAAAAAACTAGAAGCCAGCGGCAGTGCGCCGCAAAAAATCCGGCGGCGCCGGATTTTTATCTCTTGTTTATTTGGTCGTAATAATCAAGCTGTTGTTTCAGAACGTCCATTGGCAAGCAAATGCTGTTGAGAGGATCTGAATCAATGGCAAGAATAGCTTCTTGTGGATTGCCGCTGCGGCTGATATGCTTTTTCGTGTCAAAATATTGTTGGGACATGTCTGCATGAAAAGCAACAGCGGAAGAAGGAATGAATCCGTTTTGTGGGAGCGCGCCGTGGGCAACGATTACACCAATATGGCACTTAATAATATTCGGATTCATAAAGTCAATAAAATCTGATTTATCAATACTTATCTTTGTCGTATTATATGAAATGCAAATAAAAGCTTTATCAATTTCAAAATTTGCCAGGAACTTTACGCTGCGCTGCCAAATAATGGTTGAAAATTTAACAATTTTTTCTTTTGCCATATCGAACCTCTTTTGGTGGTTAGAATACAACAAAACAAGCATTTGTCAATGATTTTAATACATCGTCTGCAATATATGCCGCGACTTATCCAAATCCGCCAGCATTTTTCCCGAACCCTTTGCCACGCAGGACAATGGATCGTCCGCCAGGAACACCGGCAAGCCCGTCGCGATGCGAATCGCCACGTCCAGATCGCGCAGCAATGCCCCGCCCCCGGTCATCGCGATGCCGTAATCCACAATATCCGCGGATAATTCCGGCGGGGTTAATTCCAGCGCGGCCTTAATCGTATCGATGATTTTCCCGACCGTTTGGGAAAGCGCCGCCGCAACCTGCGATTCGGTAATTGTCGTTTCCCTTGGCACGCCCGAAATGGTATCGCGACCCTTGATTTTCATGCTCCGCTCGCCGGTCTTGTCTTTCGGCGCTATCGCGCAGCCGATTCTGGTCTTGATTTCTTCGGCCGTGGCCTCGCCTATCAATAAATTCTTATTCTTGCGGACATAGTCTATGATATCCGAATCCATCTGGTCGCCCGCGGTGCGCACCGCGTTGGAATAAACCACTCCGCCCAATGACATGACCGAGATTTCCGTAGTTCCCCCGCCTATATCCAAAACCATGCTGCCGACCGGCTTTTCAATGGGAAGCCCGGCGCCGATTGCGGCGGCGGTGGATTCTTCGACCACGTAAACCTTGCGCGCGCCTGCGGCATCTGCCGCTTCCTGAATAGCGCGGCGCTCCACCTGGGTTGCGCAGCTTGGGACGCAGATAATGATAAGCGGCGCCGTCAGCATAGACCTGTTATGAACCTTGCGGATGAAGTATTTGATCATTTCTTCGGCGATTTCGAAGTCCGCGATAACCCCGTCGCGCAACGGCCGCACGGCGGAAATCGAGCCTGGGGTACGCCCCAGCATCTTCTTGGCCTCTTCCCCGACGGCCAGCACTTCCTTGCGCCCCAGCAGGCGGTTTTCCGCGACTGCGACGACCGAGGGCTCGTTCAAAACCACGCCGCGCCCCTTTACGTAAATAAGGGTATTGGCGGTGCCCAAATCAATTGCCATATCCGCAGAGAACATTTTCATCAGCCAGTTGTACATGGATTTGCTCCTTATCGCCTTCGTAAAATTTTCAAGCCAATATAAACTAAAAATTGCAAATTTCAATAAATCTTTTATACTGATGTTTATGAGACAGACCGTAAAAAATCATAAAGACTTTATGCCTGGGGACTCCGACCCGGTGTTCAAGTGCCCGTTGTTCATTGCCCGTAGCTGCTCGACGCGATTCCCCGGGGATGCCAGATATGGGTTGATCGCGACCAAGAAAACTTTGAAGCATGCTGTCGACCGCAACCGGGCGAAACGCCTTTTGCGGGTATGGATTCGCGAGAACGAGTCGCATATGAGCCCCGATATGGATTATTTTTTCATCGTCCGCCGGGATATTTTGGACGCCTCTAAACCCGAAGGCGTGGCGATGATGAAGAAAGCGATAAAGAAATTAGCAATTAGCGATTAGCAATTATCGGGGAGTTTAATCGCTAATTGATAATTGCTAATTGATAATTAAATGAAGCAAATTCTATTATTCTTAATAAAGCTCTATCAGTATGGGATATCGCCCATGATGGGGTCGCGATGCCGTTTTTTCCCGTCTTGCAGTGTGTACGCGAAGCAAGCAATCGAAAAATACGGTGCTTGGCGGGGCGCATGGATGGCGATCAAAAGAATTTCCCGCTGCCGCCCGGGCGCAGGATTCGGGTACGACCCTGTGCCGGCTTCGCCGGCAGAGTAAAGATTTTGCTTCGCAAAATCAGAGTAAGAGAGTAGGAGAGTTATAGATGTTTTCCACTCTCTTACTCTTCTACTCTGCGAGCGAAGCGAGTGAATACTCTGTGCGCATAGCGCACATTTGACTTTTGCCCTTGTTAAGACTACAATTCAAGTCCAGTTTAATTTAACTAAGGATTTTTTATGTCATTTCGTTCAACAGTGAAAGCCATGACGAAGATTATGGATGAAATGGGCCTCACTGAACTTGATTTGGAACGCCAATTTTTATTCGGCATTTACCGCAAACATATTCATCTGTCGCGCCAAGGGGCGGTTACTGTCGCGGCGCCGACATTTGCGGCGGCGCCGTTATCCAGGGCTTCTTGCGATGTTTCTGAAAACCCGGCGGTGTGCCGTGCAAATGCCGTGCGCAGTCCCATGGTCGGGGTCGCGTACCTTTCGCCGGAACCCGGCGCAAAACCGTTTTGCGAGGTCGGCGCGAAAGTCAAATCCTTTGAGACGGTCTGCTTGATAGAGGCTATGAAGACTTTCAATCCGGTAAAGGCCGATAAAGACGGAACCGTGAAAGAAATTCTTATCCAAGACGGCCAGGCGGTGGAGTTCGATACTCCGCTGATGGTGATTGAATAAATTTACGATTTACGATTTGTTGGGAGTGAAATCGTAAATCGTAAATCGTAAATTATTATGTCTGCAATAAAGAAAATTTTAATAGCAAATCGCGGGGAAATAGCGCTGCGAATTATACGCGCTTGCCGCGATATGGGCATCCGCACGGTGGCAGTGTATTCTGTTGCCGATCGCGCGGCATCGCATGTTCATCTGGCGGACGAATCGGTCTGCATCGGCCCCGCACCGGCGCGGGATTCTTACCTTAACGAATCGGCGATTATAACGGCGGCATTGCTGACTAATTGCGACGCGATTCACCCAGGATATGGCTTTTTATCGGAACGCGCGGGCTTTGTGGAAAAAGTTGAATCTTTGGGACTCATATGGATAGGCCCCAGCGCGAAATTAATCGCGAAAATGGGCGACAAGGTAGAAGCCAAGAAGACCGCGATTAAATGCGGCCTGCCGATTGTGCCCGGCAGTGACGGTGCGGTGGATACGCTGGAAAGCGCGTTGTCTTGGGCCGAGAAAATCGGATATCCGGTAATGTTAAAGGCGGCCGCAGGCGGAGGCGGCAAAGGCATGCGCCCGGTGATGAGCGCATCCGAAATGGCCGAAGCGTTCCAGATGACAAAGGCGGAATCGCGCGCGGGCTTTGGCGACGATACGCTTTACATGGAAAAGCTGCTGCTTCACCCGCGGCATATAGAGTTTCAAGTCCTGGCTGACCAGCATGGGGGCGTTGTGATCTTCGGAGAGCGCGACTGCAGCTTGCAGCGGAAAAATCAGAAAGTAATGGAAGAATGCCCCGCCGCGGCGCTTACGCAAAAACAGCGCGACGATATGATAGAAATCTGTCGCGCGGCGGTTAAAAAAATGGGTTACACGAACGCCGGTACGCTGGAGTTCATGTTCGAAGACGGACAGTTTTATTTTCTGGAGATGAACACCAGGCTGCAGGTGGAGCATCCGGTTACCGAAATGGTATACGGCGTTGATCTTGTGCGAGAACAGATTCGCATCGCGCAGGGAGAAAAGCTGGGCTATAACCAAGGCAATCTGGTGCCCAACGGCCATGCGATAGAGTTCAGAATCAATGCCGAAGACCCCGAGACTTTCGTTCCGAACCCGGGTAAAGTAACGGCTTATAATCCCCCCGGGGGTCTGGGCATACGGATAGATTCGGCGATGTACGCGGGATATTCCGTGCCCCCGACTTATGATTCGCTGATTGCGAAATTAATAGTCTGGGCGCCGAATCGCACGGCATGCCTGCTGCGCGCGCAAAGGGCATTGGACGAGTTTGTCATAGAAGGCGTGAAAACCACGATCCCGTTGCAACAAAAGTTATTGCAGAACAAGGATGTGAAGACCTTGAATTATGACAACCATTGGCTGGAAACGTTTCTTGCCGAAAGCAAAAAATAAAACCGCCCAACAGGCGGATTTATTTTACCGGGGCAACAATTATCGACTTCGTTCTTTCGTCCGGCTTGGATTTGGATTCCAGAATGCCGCGGTCGCCTATCAATGCGATGACCTTCTCGAACAGAATCGGCACCGCGTCGCGCCCGCGCGCAAGCACTTTCTTGCTGCCGCGCGTCATGACCGAGATCTTCACCTTGTCGCCGTCTGCTAAAAATTCCAGGACTTTCTTCAGCTTGATGTTCAGGTCGTTTTCCTCGATGAATGGTTTTATCCAGACTTCGCGCAATTCGTTTGCTTTTTGATTTTTGCGCGCTTCGGCCGCCTTCTTTTTCTGCTCGTACTTGAACTTTCCATAGTCCATAATCTTTACGATTGGCGGAACGCCCGCCGCGTTGATTTCGACCAAATCCATATCTTCGTCCATAGCCATCTGCAATGCTTGGGGAGTAGGCATAACGCCAAGATTCTGGCCGCTTGCGGAAATCACTTGGACGCTTTTGGCGAATATTTTATTGTTCATACGGGGCCCGGTGTCCCGACGGTTATCACGGTTGAATGTAGGTTTAATAGGTGTCTCCTTTTAGTCATTAGTCATTAGTCATTAGTCATTAGTCATTACAGACAAACAACCGAGACAACGACCTTTAATCGGATTATTAACTATTTTTCCAAGACTTTCAATAATTTTTGCAGTTCTTCCCAAGCAGCGCGTTTTGCATCCGGTTTTAACAAGAGGTAATTTGGGTGAGGTATTGAAAAAATTGCTAATTGATAATTGCTAATTGCTAATTGTTTGGCAGCCAGCGTGCCCAGCGTAAGTATTGCGCGCGGCGCGGTCAGCTCTATCGCGCGATTAACGAACGGCTCTGCGATTGCAAGTTCCTCGTCAGTCGGCGTGCGTCCGCCTGGCGGACGCCAGAATACAACCGGGCATATTGCGGCCGCGTCGCGGGATAATCCTATGGCGCCCATCATCTTATAGAACAATTCGCCGGGCGCGCCGGATAGAATCCGTCCCGATTCCTCATCGTCGGACGACGGCGCGTCTGTGAGTATCAGCAACTTTTCGCCCGTCTGCGGCAGCACCGTATTCTTGGCGAACATTTTCAAGGGATGGGGAAACTCGGCAATAGCGGCGTGCAGCGCATCCATATCCTCGGCCTTGTTTGCAGCATTGGCGGCATCCCTTGCGGCCGAGTTTGCATTTGTGGGAGGATGCGGCGGCACGGTGACGGAATTGCCAGAAATCGCGGATGATTTTGTTTTCGCCGGGCGTTCTATTGCCGGCCCTTTATTATCTGTGTTCTGTGCTCTGTGTTCTGATAGCTCCCATTTCACCCCAGCCAGGTCCAGATCGCGCAATGATTGTATTCCCATAAAATCCCCCGAATTAACTTTTCCTTGATTTGTCGCATAATTTGGTATAAAATAAACACTGAACCAAAAAAATACAAGGGAGTATTTTCATGAAAATGCAAAAATTTATTATGCTGGCCGGAATCGCAGCGATGCTGGCGGCTTGCGGCGGGTCCAACAAAATCGTTGAGCCGGCCGATCTGAACGAACAAAGGGTATTCTTCGCGTTCGATAAGTCGGATATCTCCGAAGACGCGCGCAACAACCTGCTGGGCCAGTCGTTGTACATGAAGAACCACAAAGACACCAAGATCAAGCTCGAAGGTCACTGCGACGAACGCGGAACCATCGAATATAACCTTGCGCTGGGCGCGCGTCGCGCGAACGCGGCAAAGGCCGTGATGGTTAAAGACGGCGTGGATGCAAAGCGCATCGACACCATCTCTTATGGCAAGGAGCGTCCGTGGAAGTTGGGCTCTGGCGAAGCGGTTTGGATGTACAACCGTAACGCGACCACAGTCGTTCAATAAAGAATCCGGCGAAAGCCGGATTTTTTATTCTTTATTTGCAATCCGCCGCTTCGGCGATTATACTCCCATTTATGAAGATTATAGACAGGTATCTGTCGCGGCAGATCGCCTTGTTTTTTGCGATGTTGCTGCTGGTCCTGACCGGACTGGCTTGGATGCTGCAGATATTATCCATGCTGCGGCTTTTGATTCAATATAACGTAAGCATCGGCGGGTTCTTGGGTCTGACTATGATGATGATTCCCTTTATAGCGATGCTGATAATTCCGTTCGCTGTTTTCATTTCCACAATGTTTGTTTTCAACCGCATGATCGCGGACAGGGAAATCACGGTCATGATGGGAGCCGGCCTGTCGCCCGCGCGCGTTGCAAAACCCGCGATGGCGTTTGCGGGCATTATGACGGCGCTGCATTTGGTTCTGGGTATTTGGATGGTGCCCGCCACCCAGGAGAAATTCTATAAAAAACAATGGGAAATGAGATACGGCTTGGCGCATCTTGCGCTGCAGGAGGCTTCGTTCAACCAGTTGGCGGATGGCTTGGTAGTATTTGTAAACAAGGTCAATGACCGCGACGTTTCCGGACTGATGCTGTTCGACAACCGCAATCCTAAAAACCAGTTGGTAGCGCTGGCGGAAAAGGGAAAGCTGGTCTCCACGGTGCGCGGCATGTCCATAGTAATGGCGAACGGGTCGGTTCAATCTTTGGGCGAGACATTTGTTTTGGGTACGTTTGATTCGTTCGATATGGATATGAACATTTCGGATAAACAAATAAAGTTCTCGTTTAAAACTCGCAGGATTTCGACGCCCCAACTGATTGCTGACGCGCAGAGTCCCGAGCTATTCAAGAAATCTGAATATAAGATGCTGATTTCCGAGCTAGCAAACCGCTTCCTGATGCCGTTTATGAATCTGATGCTGATATTAATAGCAGCGGTCGTGCTGCTGCGGACTTCGCTTTTGCGACGCAGAATAAGTATAGCGCCGTTTATTGCGACCTTGGGCATGGGCGCAAGCATGGGCTTGTTTATGACTTTTTCCGGAATTATAGGGTCATTCGGAGAGCTTGCAATCTTAGCAGGCGCCCAATTCATCATAACCGCCGCGCTGGCTTTTGTTCTATTGAGAAAATGAAGAAATTCTTTATTCTTTATTCTTTATTCGCTCGACGCTTTGCGTCTGTGCGTATCCTCGTAAAGGCAACAAGTTGCCTACTCGGATTCTTTATTCTCTACGCCGCTGGCGCAGCGCAAGGTGCGAGTCTGGACGCCGACGCGCCAAAGACTATTACGGCGGATAAGATAGAATACGATGTAAAGGCGAAATCGATACAAACCACCGGCAAGACGACCATAGTGAACCAGACGGGCCAAAGGGTCACTTTGGTGGATGCGTATCTGGGCGACAGGAATACGGACGCGGGGGGGCGAAATGTGGTAATGTACTTGTCGCTGCGCACGCGGGTCACTGCCGAAAGACTGGAAAAAAACGGGGACATAACGATTGCGAAAAGGCCGACCTATACCACCTGCGCCAATTGCGGCGATTATACGGAAGCCTGGCATATTTCCGCGTCCAAGCTGAAGCATAACAATGTGGAGCACGAATTGACGTTCTATGACCCTGTTTTGTGGTTTTATGACGTTCCCGTATTCTGGTTCCCGCGGATGGACTATCCCGATCCCACGGTTAAGTATAAAAGCGGCTTTTTGTTTCCGTATCTGAACTCCACGAATAATATGGGCATGCAGATTAATCTGCCGCTGTATCTGAATTTTTCGGATTATCATGACGCTACGATCATCGCGTCGTATCTGACGGCGGAAAATCCGCTGTGGCAGGCCGAGCATCGCCTGAACCTGAATCATTCCAGCATGCTGACCCGCGGGTCTTACACTCGCAACCAGGCGGGCGCGGACAGATGGCATGTCTTCAACAACGATCGCGCGGACTTGGGCGATAACGCGCGAATATTTCTGTTCTTCGACAGGACCTCGGACAAGACTTATCTTCAGCAGTACGACTTTTACAACGACCAGCCGTATTTGGACTCCGGCGCGCGGCTGGAAATGTTCGCGACATCGGGCTATGCCACGACCGAGGCGCACTTTTTCCAGGAATTACGCGTTTTAAGCGGGAACTATAACAATCCGTCCGGGGATATCCTGCCTAATATTCACGGAGTTTATCAGACGGCACCTTTTTATGGAAATACATATCTTTCGTTTATGGGCGACGTGCTGGGGATTAATAAAAGCAGCGGCTCCAGCCAGCGCCTGATAGGCAGCGCGCAGGTAGTGTCCCCATGGGTTCTGCCGATGGGGCAAAAGGTGACGCTGGCACTCAGCGCGCGCTATGACGCTTATAACTTCATAAATACGCAAATATACGGCGATCCGGATGATTTTACCGGCATGCGCGCGCGCTTTCTGCCGTCCGGATACGCAGAATGGTCCCTGCCCTTTATAAGAATTGGCTCTGGCGGGCCTGCCGCCCGAAGCCTTGGCGAAGGGGGGTGGACGCATATTTTGGAACCGAAAGCTCGCCTGACGATTCAGCGCCACATGGAGTCGCCAGGGTTTGTAAATACTGATTCGGCAGGATCCTTGCTTTCGGATGCGATGCTGTTTTCCGACAACAGGCTGGCGGGATATGACCTGTGGGCGAACGGCAACTATGCGGATTATGGCATCAATTGGACGGCGTTTTCAAAAAACGACTGGTCCAGCGAGGTTTTTCTGGGCGCGTCGTATGATTTTTACGAGCCAAGCAGCCTTGACCCAAATTCGGGATTCCACGACGGCATGTCGGACTATGTCGGGCGCATAGGGCTCTATTCGGGCGATTGGCTGAGAGTTTTGAACAGGTTCCGGTTCGCGAACGAAAATATGGCGCTGCGGCATTTGGAATCGACGCTGCGCGTCGGTTCCGGCGACTATGTCGAAGCGGGATATATACGCGCTACTCAATTCACGAACGCGCTTGTTCTGGACAGGATAATAAGCGAGGCCCTGCTTGGCGGCGGGATTTATCTGACGACGCGTCTTTCCGCCCGAGCGCGCGTCATTTACAATATCACGGACAACGGAATACAACGGTTGAACGCGGGCTTGTATTACGACCATCCTTGCTATACAATGTCGCTTGATTTCTTCAAGGACGGCGCGGTCAGGATTTATCCGGACGGAGAAAACTATTACGGAGGAACGCGGGTGAGGTTCGGGTTTGCGTTAAAATTGACCGAGGACAGCAAGTATGTAATGAAGAAGCGCGAAGTGCAGGACTATAATAGATACGAAACCGAAGAAACTTATTTGAACGGGCCGACGGAAACCGGCGGCAAGAACATGGGTAAGGAGATAACAATAAGATGATGAAAAAAATATTTATTCTTTATTCTTTATTCTTTATTCTTTGTTGCAATCACGCTAGTGCAGCTAGCGTGGTTGCAACGATAAACGGCGCTCCGATAACGGATGCCGACGTGACGGCGCGGGTCAAGCTGATGGCGGCCCAGGGACAGAATTATACCGATAACCGCAGGCGCGCGCTTAATAATATGATAGACGACAGCGTAAAGCTGAAATACGCCGAGAATTTCAAGATAGCGCCATCCGACGCGGACGTGAAGAACGAGCTGAAATCAATGGCAAGCCGCGGATTGGATTTGTCGGCATTAAGCGCTACTGATTTGGAAATGGCAAAATCCGCAGTCCGCGCGAATATAGCATGGCAGATAATAATCGGTCGGACGATAATGCCGACTATTTCCGTATCCAAAGAAGATATCGCGACGGAGATTGTGGATTTGGAGCGCGCGCGCGGTCTGCCTATAGAGGTGACGTTCGTACGCTTGACCGATATTCCAGAACAGGCGGCAGGGAAACTCACCGCACCGAAAAGTTGCGATGACGCGATGCGAATAGCGGAGAATTTGGGCGGCTGGCCGCAGAAAATAACCGCTCCGCAGTACGAGTTAAGCGAAGATATCCGCGCCCGCATGGTTGACTTGCCGGAGTTGAAATGGTCGCCTCGCGTTGATAACTCGGTGATTTTGGTTTGCGGAAAGAAGAAAATGAAGGATTACGGGCAGCTGGACGATATGGTAAAGCAAAACGCGATATGGAAAAAAGCGATGTTCCAAGGCGATCAGCAGTTAAAGCAGCTCCGCCGCAAAGCCGTGATAGTTATTATTGATGAGAGGTATAAATTGTAAAAACGCCGCACCCGGGTCCCAGCGAAATCTATGATTTCGCTGGGTGGGCATTGCGGCGTGTATTATTTTTTATTTAACTGAACTATCACGCTGTTATCATATGTGCACATCGCGCCGGTTGCACCGTCAACAATCAATCCGGGTATTCCACCAAAAACTACATTACCGATAATCCATGGATTAACGCCGGAGCTTGCAACGGCATAGGATTGTTTATTATAACGGTCTTCCAAAACTTGAATTGTAACATCGCGGCAAGATTTCGGCACAGTCAGCAAGGTCGGCAATACCAAAGTTTGCGTGCCTGTGCGGGAAGTGATTTGCGCCCATGCGGGGCTTCCGTCGCTGGTCATAATGTTTATCGTATCCGGTCTGCCGTCAACGATAGAGGCACACCCAGCCAAAGATAAAGCGCCGAAAGCAATTATTAATTTTCTCATTTTAATCCCCTTTTGATTAGGAATTATATCAAATTCGCAATTTACGATAAAGGCAAAAGCCGCAATCCGCCGCTTAACAAAAGCATTATATTTTTGTTTGTCTAATAAAATTACATAGGATATAATTAGTCTTATGGATAACAAACCCATCCTTTTTAATATGACGTCGGCCCAATTGGAACAATTTGTGGTCGGATTGGGTCAGCCGAAATTTCGCGCAAAGCAAGTTGCAGAATGGCTGCGCCGCGGCGCTCCTGATTTTTCCGTAATGAAAAACTTGCCGGAATCCTTGCGCAGACAGCTTGATGAAGTTGCAGTCACCCTGCCCTGTGAAATCGTAAAAAAACTGGAATCTGACGACGGCCAGACTACGAAATTCTTATTGAGGTGTTCCCCTCCTGTGGAGGGGTGGATTGCGAGCGAAGCGAAGCAAGACGGGGTGGTTCGTTTAATGCCCGAAGATTACAAAAACCACCCCGGCGCTACGCGCCACCCCTCCACAGGAGGGGAACACATAGAAACGGTCTTAATGCGCACAAGCTATGGCAACTCCGTCTGCGTGTCGTCGCAAGTAGGCTGCGCAATGGGATGCAAGTTCTGCGCAAGCACTTTGCTGGGCCTGAAGCGCAATCTGACTGCAAACGAAATGATGGCGCAGATATTGGTCGCGCAGTGGACTTTGCGCGGAAGCTCCGAAATCAAACCAAATGGCGATTTTAACAATAACGATGTTTCGCATATAGTTATAATGGGCACGGGCGAGCCTTTGCAGAATACTGAAAATGCAAAGGGCTTTCTAGAGCGCGCGAATACGGACTTGAATATCAGCTGGCGGCGTATGACGGTATCGACTTGCGGTATTGTTCCGGGCATCCAGGAGCTCGCCGAATGGGGGCGTCCTATAAACCTTGCTATTTCTCTACATGCCTCGGATTCTCCCCGGCGCAGCGAATTGATGCCTATAAATAAAAAGTATGATGTCGGCGAGGTTTTAGATGCCGCATTCGCGTTTTCAGATAAAACCGGCCGGCAGTTGATGATAGAATATATTTTGTTGGGCGGAGTAAATGATTCTGCGCAAAACGCGGAAGATTTATCCGCCCTGCTCCGCGATAAAAACTGCATGGTAAATTTAATTCCTTGGAATGCGGTTGCGGAACGCGATTTTGTCGCGCCCAGCGGTAATGCTGTGCACAGATTCCAGGATATTTTGATAAAAAACGGGGTTCATACGCGAATCCGCCGGGAACGCGGCGCGGATATAGGCAGTGCGTGCGGTCAATTGCGCGTAAACTCTTAGAATTTAACGCACGCTTTTTTGCGCAGCGCCCGCCGCATTTCCCGTGACGGCAGCACCGCGCACAACACGGACACAATCCATTTCGGAACAATTCGATGCTGCTGTTTCCAGATTTCCTCGAATTCCCGCATTTCTTTTTGCGCGCTGGCGGGATCATCCTTCCATTTGAACCCGTTATCATCGAAAAAACGAGCAAGATTTTCGGTAATGCCGATAATGCAGGCGGGACAGGTGTTTTTTCTTTTGGAATATGGGTCAATGGAGCAATCAATATATGCGGATTTAAGATTTTTCAGCTTATCGATAAGAATCTGCATGGTCAGTATGCTATTGTTTCGGTGCAGGCAAATCAAATTCGCCCCATCGCGCGCAAACAAAGACAAGTGCAGGGCCGTCCCCTGCACACCCGCAATATGCGTCGCGCCCTTTACAAGCGCGATTTGTTGGCGCAAAGGCAGAGTTTCCGGATAAATTATTTCATAGCCGTTTTGGGCAAAAATCCGCTCTATCCGTTTTTCGCCGATCACCGGATTTTTGTAGAATTTTGTCCGGGATAGATAAATTTTATCGAAACCGGCCGGCGCCACGGTTTCACCGATTTTATTGAATGTATCGGCATATTTTTTGTTTGCGATATTTTTTATGTAATCGAACGAAGATTCCGGTATAATCAGGTTTCTGAAAGTTGTTCGCTTTGTTATTACCAAAAGCTTTTTAATACCCATCAATTTGTAAAACTCCGCCGCAAACGCCGCAAGCGGTGCGTGCGCGGCCACTGCGAAAGTTTTGTTTTTGTACTTTGAGTCCATTGCTGTCCATGCGCGGGACAAACTATCTGCTAGAAAATGTCCGAAATGTAATTCCGCATGGCCAAGCAAGACAACGTCTTCGTCGATATAATCCGCGTACTTTGATCTACCGCGCGAAATTTTCACATTTTTAATCAAAGGCTGGAATAGCTTTATATTCGGGCGATGCGGACGGATTATGCCGCACGAAATTATTTTGGCGCCCAGTGGTGTGTTTGTTTCCGGACATTTTTTGTTAAATTTTAGGAATGCGCGCTTTGTTGCGGAAAGATAGCGCGTCGGCCTTGGTTCGGTTTTCATAGTTATTTCTCCAAGAAAAAACCACCGAGGAAATCTTGGTGGTTGGAGGTTAAGAACTACGATTAGATAGTGCGGCGTATTCTTGATATTTCGCCACCCTCCAACCATAGGTTGGAGGTTTTTTTCGTCCCCTCGGACGCTAATCGGAGGTTCTTACACCCCGGCGCGGCAATTCGCACACACCGCTGGAATTATAAACATAAATAAATCGGCGCGCAAGCCAAGTTTTTTCACCAAGGTTGGGATTTTGCAATAAAACATGATTTATACAGTTATAAATATATAGTATAATCTGGCAGTTATCTATTATTTCACGTGAAATAAAATTTATGCATTGACTGAATCGTCTGATTCGGTTACTTTTTGCGCACGGAAGGATTGAAATGGCAAAGATTATAGCTTTTGCAAATCAAAAAGGCGGCGTGGGAAAAACTACGACCGCGATCAATATCGGCGCATCGCTGGCCGCGATAAAACGCCGCGTTCTGCTGGTGGATTTGGATCCCCAGGGTAACGCCGGCACGGGTCTGGGCTTTGTGAGGGCAATGCACTCCCAATCTGTGCACGGAGTGATAATGGGCACGTCCGATATTGCGGGGAATATACTTTCCACCGCTATCCCGAATATGCATATTCTGCCGTCCAATCCTCAGCTTTCCAGCGCCGAGGTCGAATTGCTGGACATGGAAAACCGCGAGTATCGCCTGCGGGACGCAATTGCCCAAATTGCCGGCCATTATGACTATATTTTGCTGGATTGCCCCCCTGCCCTCGGATTTTTGACTTTGAACGCGCTGACCACGGCGGATTCGCTGATAATACCGCTTCAATGCGAATTTTTCGCGCTTGAAGGAATTCAAAGCCTGATGAGCGCAACTGCAGAAATAAAAAGAAAATGGAATCCGGAACTGGACGTTCTGGGCATAGTATTGACTATGTACGACCGGCGTTATGGCCTCACCCGCGCGGTAGAATCGGATGTGCGCGGAACCTTTGGCGGCAAAGTTTTCCAAACGGTAATTCCGCGCAATGTGCGGGTATCCGAAGCGCCCAGCCATGGCAAACCGGCGCTGTTCTATGATTTCAATTCGTCCGGCGCGCAGGCATATCTGCGCCTGGCTACGGAAATTGTGAATGCTTGCAATGACAAGGGGGAAACAAATGTCTAAATTTGGTTTGGGGCGGGGACTCGCGGATTTAAAGGCGGAAATGGGAGCGATGCCGGAAATTTCAGTGCTGGCGGGCGGCGAACGCGTTGCCGTGCGGCATATACCGGTGGCGGCTATTGCGCCGAATCCCGATCAGCCGCGAAAGACTTTTGCCGCAAACGAATTGGAAGAATTGGCCAATTCCATCCGCGAAAAAGGCGTGCTGCAGCCTATATTGGTACGGGCGGCCCAGGGCAAGGCAAATCAATATGAAATAATTGCGGGCGAACGCCGCTGGCGCGCCAGCAAGCTGGCGGGGATCGCGGAAATTCCGGCCTTGGTTAAGACATTGAATGATGAAAACGCGATGGAAATCGCGCTGATTGAAAATGTGCAGCGCGAGAATCTCAACGCGGTTGAAGAATCCGCGGCTTATGAAAATCTGATGATAAGATGCGGGTATACTATAGAGGATGTGGCGAAACTTATCGGAAAATCGGTCAGCTATCTGCGCAACAGCCTGCGCCTGGCTGGGTTGCCGGAATCGGTAAAGAAGATGGTGGCTGACGGACGGCTTTCCGCGACGCATGCGCGAACGCTGGCGGTGGCGGAAAATCCCGAGGCCTTGGCGCGGAAAATCATAGCCTCTGGAATGTCGGTCAAGGATACCGATGAATTGGTAAAAAATTCAAAAAGAAGCAAAAAAAGCCGGTCTTTTTCACAAAAGCCGCAAAATATCGCGGAATTCAGGGAAATTGAAAAGCAAATCAAGAAAAATACCGGCCTTTTTGCGAAAATACAGGTAAAAAGAAGCGGGGCGGGGCAGGTGGCGATTCTTTTCGATAATCGCGCGCAAATGGAAAAAATAATAGAGAGATTAAAATGAAGCTTAAAATAATTAACAAACATACTTGCGATGCGGGGATGAAAGTCGGAATAATCGGCGCAGGGGCTTGGGGAACGGCGTTGGCGATTGTTGCCGCGCGCGCCGGCAACAAGGCCGTTTTATGGAGTTCGGAAGAAAAAACCGCGCGTGAAATCAATAAAAAACATAAAAATGATTACCTTCCCGGGATTGTTATTTCGCACGAAATAACCGCAACAACCAATATTTCCGATATGCGCGGCATGGACATATGGCTGATCACCACGCCGACGGAATTTTTTAAAGACGTCATTAAAAAAAGCCGGTCTTTTTGGAAAAAACAGCCGATTATTATTTGCGCGAAAGGTATCGAGCCCGGATCCGGAAAACTGTTGTCCGATGTGGTCGCGGATATCATACCGGGGGCTGACAAGTTTATCGGCGTTTTATCGGGGCCCCAATATGCGGGCGAAGTAGCCGACGGAGAACCCACCGGATCCACGATTGCCGGCGATGCAAAAGTCCGCGAGGCCTCGCGCTGCGCCTTGCGTGGCTTGTATCTGGAAGACTCGAACGATATGACGGGCGTTCAGCTTTGCGGTATTGGGAAAAATGCGGTCGCTTTGCTATTGGGGTATTTGGACGGGCAGGGCGCTGGCGAGAACGAACGGGCGTTGAAATTAACGCTTGCGTGGCAGGAAATTATGTCATTTTCCCGCCCCTTTAGGGTAAAGCCGGAAACTTTCGGGATGCTGTGCGGAATAGGGGACCTGTTCCTGACCGCCAGCAGCAAAACCAGCCGGAATTATTCCGCGGGCTTTGCGATGGCCAAAAAGCGGCGGATAAGCGGCACGGTGGAAGGCATCGCGGCGTTGAAATGGATCATAAAAACCGCCCGGACGCATAAACTGGGGCTGCCGATTTTATCAGAATTTGCCGAAAATGTCGTGCTGTAGATTTTGGTTTTTTGAATAAGTTATAGTTATCGGCCCGCTTGTCAAATTTTTACTTTTATATGCGAGCGGTTTTTATTATAGTCTCTCCAACCGTCAATATTTATTCAAGGACGGGGGAGAGATTTTCGGAGATATGAGATATATACTTGGGATATTTTTGATACTGCTTTCCACCGGAAATCTGCTTGCCGGGCAGGTTGCGAATGTGCAGTTTATTCACAACTACATAATGCAAAGGCATGATATAACCGTGCCGATAAAGACTCCTTCGCAATCTGCATGGGCTGCGAATATGAAATACATGCTGTGCGCCGTGGATGCCGCGAACATGGTTCTTAACGGCAAACAAACCTCTGACTGGTGCAATAATGCCACTTATGCCACATTGCAGGCTGTGGACGATATTGTCGCGATAAAAGGAATAAGCGAATTGGTAATATGCCAGACGCCGTGCGAGAATGATTTTTATCAGAATGGCAAGGTAATGCGTTGCGTGAACGGCTGCCAGCTTGATTGGGAGAACTGCCCCAGGAACGAGACCGGACTTGGCACCTGCGGATGCAGTGCCAGCGATTTTCCGAATGGAAGCGGAAGCTGCGAAGGCACAGGTCCGTGCGAAAGACCTTGCGATCATGATGTTTACTATAACGGCAGGGTAATGCGCTGTGTGGACGGATGCTCGCTTGATTGGGAGAATTGCGCGCGAAATGAGGCTGGGCTTGAAACCTGCGGCTGTCCTGACGGAACTTTCCCCACTGGGGATGGGGACTGCGAATTTGCCGGAGAATGTCAGACGCTATGCGACCATGATATTTATGATAATGGCAGAGTCATGCGCTGCGTGAGCGGATGCCTGCGCGGTTGGAGAAATTGCCCGCGCGATGAGACAGGATTTGGAACTTGCGGCTGTTCGGCCAGCACTTACCCCACCGGTAGCGGGAAGTGCGCGCTGGTTACACCATGTAAAAATGGTGAGGTGGCAGACAACATAGGAGAAGAGTGCACCTGCAGCAACAACGCTTGGAAATGCGTGAACTGCCCGGCTTGCGGTAACCTTTGCGGGTGTCCTGATGGGCAAATTCCGAACGGCGAAGGGAACTGCGTTATAGGACTTGAACCTTGCATTCAAGGCGATGTTCAGTATCTGTTGCAAGCCGACAATACGACGATTCTTGCGAAAAACTGCCCGATGTCCGGGTTCAGGGATTTCTGCCCATTGATAGTCAGCAAGGTGCCGGATGTATGCGGTAATGACAAAGAGTATAGGAATAGACCGGGCTGGGGCGATGCGTATCTGGAAAATTGCTGCACTACTGATGATTTTGTTTATCCGACATGTTTTTCTGCAGGTGGCTATTCTGCTTGTACTAATCCTCCCGACAGGCCGCCGAATGCTGTTTGCAAAGCGGACGCTTTTGGAGGAAATGAGACTTCGTTTATTAATATCATTCGCAAGACTCATAGAGGGCGAAGGATGGTTTATGTTAATAAAGAATCAAACGGACAGCTTACGATAGTCCGCGGCCTGTGTCGCAGGATGTATGGGGATAAAGGTACGATGAATATGGATTCATGTCAGCAGGTGGCTACTAATGTCACCAACGATCCGCAATACCATAGTGAGCAATTTTGTCCCGGCGGTATGCAGTTAAATTCCTCAAGTTACAAATCCAGATATCTTTGCGATTTCCCGATATGATTTCGCTCGCTTCGCTCGCAGAGTAAGAGAGTAGAAGAATTATAGATACTCTTTTACTCTGCGAGCGAAGCGAGCGCTACTCTAGCTCGCGCAGCGAGCGTAATGGCGGGCGCGGGCCTGTGATTCTGTCCCCGGTTTTCTTGCGGATGTTTTTTATCGCAACAATGAATCCGTCGCCTGTTTTGGAAGGGGATAACTCGTAATTAAACTTATATTTCCATCGGGCAGCGATAATCTCTTTGTTTATATTAGCGCCTTTGAGCAGATATGCCGACACCGAGACCTCTGCCCCCGATTCTTTATTCATGCGTTTCTTGTATATCCAGATATAGTCAAGGATTTTTATCAATGGCGCGAATGCGCGCGCGGTAAAAACAAGATTCTCGGTTTTGCGTTTTGTTGCTAGATAGTTTTCCACCCTGTCGTTTACAATCGTTAAATTCGGGAGGTTTAATTGCTTCTTTAACTCTTCCAAAAACCGTGCTTTTTTACCTATGGATTCTATGCAGACCACGTTCCGGCCCAGTATTGCGAGAACGACCCCCGGAAAGCCCGCCCCGCTGCCCATGTCTATGACATTCGCATCTTCCGGGACATACCCCGCCAATTGCGTTGAATCGTCTATATGGCGTCCTTGTATATCATCCAACGTGCTGGGCGCGACCAAGTTCATCCGCGTTTGCCAATCCCGCAAAATTTGGGCGTACTTATCAAATTTCTCTTGCACAGGCGTGTCGTATCTCATAAAGTAATTATACTATGAAAACCAAACAAAACAATAATTTTTCGGGATCTATCTTGGGCGCTATAATTATCGCCGGCGTACTGGGCCTGTCGGTCGCCATTTGGGATTTTCTGCGCTTGCCCGCGATCCCCAGCCCCATCGATTATCCCGAGACCAAGTTCGGCAATTACTTGGCTATAAAGCATGCCATTTGGGCCGACGATTTTGAATCGGTCATGAAGTTTTCCGAGCACTTAAAAGATTCCGATATTCAATCGGTAAAGATGGATGTGGCCGTGGGACGATTCTTGGCGGGATACTTCGACGATTCTGCAAAGATTCTGGCGGGAGAAAAGCCCTTGCCCGCGCGCGCCGCGTATATCGCGTATTTATTGCAGCACGATGATTGGAAAGGAATTCATAAGATCGTCGCGAATGACAATTCCGGGTTAGTCGCGCCGCTGCGCATCTGGGCGTCGGTCGCGGTTGGGAAAGAATCCGAGGCTTTGAAGTTCATAGACTCGCTGAATAGTCCCGAGGATTGGAAGCTGTTCGCCAAAGGCATGGTTTATGCCGAGACGAAGCGCCCCGAAAAAGCAAAAGAATTTTTTGATAAAGTGCCGCTGGATTTCCTGAACCTGAACGATTATCTGTATCTGCTGGCGTTTTACGAAGAGCATGGATTTGTGGAGGATGCGGACAAGCTGTATACGGATTTTTCCGCGACTCCGGGCGGCTCGTTTGTGGATTCGCGCATCGGCAGTTTTGATGATTATCGCGGGGTGAAAAATGCTCTCGGTTTCGGACTGCTTCAGAATATATCGCACACGCCGGCGCTGTCCTATTCAAGCGCTGCGCTGGTGCTGCTGCGTCTGGCCCAGGCGGCGAATGAGAAAAGCGATGCGTTGAATTACTATCTGGGGATGTTTTTCTATAACTCCGATTCGCCCAAGTACAAAGAGTACTTTGAAAAGATTGGCATCGAGAGCCCCTTTTATCCCTTCATTTTGCTAAAAAAAGCCGAAAAGGCCGGTAATTTTGATAAAATGCGGGCCGGATTGAATGCTGTTTTAAAGAAAAACCCGGTATTTATGCCGGCTTTGAACAAACTGGTCGCGATAAATTTGCAAAAAGACCGGGGAAACGACGCTTTGCGAGTTATAAATAAGGCGCTGGGACAGCCGGAGCTTTCAGATAAAACGCAGGCTTATCTGTTGCGCCTGCGCGCTCGCTCGCACCTTCAGCAAGGCAATTTAAAGCGGGCGGAAGACGATATTTTAAAAGCGGGCGATTTGACGCCGCAGAATCCGGATGTCTTGCTGGACACGGCAAAAATCTGGGCGGCGAAGAAAGAGAACTTGGACCAAGCGTATTTTTATGCCGCGTCGGTGATAAAAGGTTCCCCGTCGGATATAAACGGCTGGGATACTTTGGCGATGATTGTTTGGGAAAAAGAAGGCGCCGAGGAAGCTGCGGAAATATTGGAACGGGTAGGGCGCGTGGCTGTCGATAACTCGGCGCTGTTTCAGCATTTGGGCGACGTGCGGGCAAAGCTGGGCAACAGGCGCGGCGCGATCGACGCGTACGAGCGCGCGTTGCAGCTTTCCGACGACGGGCTGTCCTGTGGGGAAAAGTGTCTGAAGAAGAAAATAAAGCGCTTAAAATAATTTGCAATTGCCGGCGGGTCTGTTATAATCCCTGCCGCACACGGGTGATTAGCTCAGTTGGTTAGAGCGTTACGTTGACATCGTAAAGGTCGATGGTTCGAGTCCATTATCACCCACCAGATTAAAAAATGTCATACAGTATTTATTCTTTCTCCACCCGAATGATGCGCAGCTGCGCATAAATTTCCTATATTTTCATTTTACATTTATCGTTTAACGCTTTAAACTTTGAAAAAAGGTTCTTTTTATGAATAAGAAATATTTGATTACTTCCGCGCTGCCTTATGTGAACGCTATTCCGCATATCGGGAACTTTGTCGGCAGCGTTCTTCCAGCCGATGTTTACGCCCGCTTTATGCGCGCGCACCGCGGGGCTTCCAACGTTCTGTTTGCCTGCGGCGCGGACGCGCACGGCAGCCCGATTATAATCAGCGCGAAAAAAGAAGGCATGTCGGTCCCGGCCTTGGTGGAGAAATATCACTCGCTGCATTCAAAAATCTTCTCGGATTTCAATGTATCCTTTGACGGCGGGTATGGGACGACAAACACCCAACTGCAGAAAGAATTGGTTCAGGGATTATTCGCGAGATTGGACGCGAATGGATTTATAGAAGAGCGCGAAACGATTCAGCCATACGGCATAAAGGATGAGATGTTCCTGGCGGACAGGCAGGTGGAGGGGACTTGCCCCAAATGCGGTTTTGAGAGCGCGCGCGGAGACCAGTGCGATAAATGTTGCTCTACGTACGAGGCGGCGGAATTGATAAACGCGCGGTCTGCCGTCACCGGCGGGCCGGTTGAAATGCGCCCGACGAAGAACTTGTTTTATCTGGCGCATAGAATAAAGCCCGAGCTGGAAAGCTGGTTAAACGATACTATGGAAAAGAGCGGCTGGCCGCGCAGCACCATTGCCGCGACAAAAAAATATCTGACCGAACAAATGCCGGACCCGTCCGTTACGCGCGATTTGAACTGGGGTATTCCAGTTAACAAGCCGGGATATGAAAACAAAGTCTTTTATGTCTGGTTTGACGCGCCTTGGGGGTATGTTTCCATCAGCCAGGCGGCGAATAAAGACTGGGCCCGTTGGTGGAAGGGAGGCGATGATTGCAAGTATGTTCAGTTCATGGGCAAGGATAATATAAAGTTTCATTCTATATTTTTCCCGGGTCAGGAAATCGCGCTGGACGATGGTTGGAAAAAAGTCGACTTGTTAAAGGGGATGAACTTTTTGAACTTCGAAGGCGATAAAATATCGAAATCCAACAGTCATGGAATATTCCTGGACGATGCGATAAAGGACGCTCCCGCAGATTGCTGGCGGTATGCGCTGATGGCGTCCGCTCCGGAAACGGACGATACGGACTTTACGATTCAGCGTTTTGCGGATATCGTGAATAAAGATTTAAACGGCATGCTGGGGAATTTTGTTTCACGAGTTTGCAAGATGACTGAAAAGAATTTCGGCCTGAACTGCCCGCCATTCAAAGAAGGCACGAATGCAGCATTGGGCGGTGCGTTTACCGAATTGGCCGAACGTATTAACGGGCTTCTTGTTACACTCACCGAATCGTTGGATGCGTGCGAATTTAGAAAGTCTGTCGCGGCGCTGCGCGAAATGTGGGCTGCCGGAAACGAGTTTATGACGAAGGCTGCGCCATGGGATTTGGTGAAAACCGATAAAGACTTAACAGGCGCAGTATTGGACGAATGTTTCCAGTTGATTGATTTCTATGCTCGCGTGTCCGCGCCGTTTATACCGGCCGCGGCGGAGAAAATGATAAATATATTTGCGACAAAACGTGATTTATCATGGCCGGAAAAGTACGAATGGCGCGTTGAGGATGGCGAAGCGTTCAGCGTTCCTGAAAACTTATTCGTGCGAATTGATGATACGAAGATTGCCGAGATGACTGAAAAATATGTTAAAAAGTCTCCGAAAATCGTGGTTGCGAAAATCTTGACCGCGGCGCCTCATCCCAATGCGGATAACTTGCAAGTTTTGTCCGTGGATGCGGGCGGCGACAAGCCCTTGGAGATAGTTTGCGGCGCTCCGAACGCTCGCGCGGGGATGATGGGAGTTCTGGCGCTGGTCGGCGCGAAGTTGCCCGTATCCGAAACGCCTTTGTCCGCGCGCAAAGTCCGCGGGATTGTATCAAACGGCATGATGTGCGCGGCGGACGAGCTGGGAATCGGTACAGACCACGCAGGAATTTTGGAATTGCCGGAAGATTCAGTAATTGGTAAGGAATTTACGATTTGAGATTTGCGATTTACGATTTGTTTGGAGTAAAATTGCAAATCGTAATTCGTAAATCGTAAATACAAAATGTCAGAAATAAAAATCGTTTTAATGTCCTGTTGCGCGCCATGCAGCGCGGGCGCGATTACTCAGTTGAAAGAGCAGGGCGCGGATTTCATCGTGCTCTTTTACAACCCGAATATATCTCCCGAATCGGAGTATCAAAAACGCCTGGCAGAGCAAATTAAACTTTGCGAGTCGCAGGGCATTAAATATGCGGTCGGCCAGTACGATCACGATGCTTGGTTGCAATGCGTTCGCGGGCTGGAGGACGAGCCGGAGCGAGGCCGCCGCTGCGCCCAATGCTTCAAGATGCGACTTATTTGGGGGGCGAAATGGGCCGCGGACAACGGATACAACGCGATCGCCAGCGTGTTCGGCGTGTCGCGCCACAAAAGCCAGAAACAAGTTGATGATGCAGCAGTTTCGGCTATTTACGATTTACAATTTACGAATTGCGATTTAGAGAATAAAATCGTAAATCGCAAATCGCAAATCGTAAATTACATTCCAATTGATTGGGACGAATCGCTGCGGCAGAAAATCAACTGCGAATCGGACTTTTACCGGCAAAAATACTGCGGATGCGAGTTTTCGATTAAAAAATAAACCTGCCATTCGGCAGGTTTATTTAACGTTTTCATTGAGTCTTTTTGTCAGGATATTCCATATGCTTTCAGGCCGGGAATTGAAAACGCTTTTTACTTTTCTGCCCATGGTTTTATTTAAAGTAATTTCGTATCTATAAAAGGTAAAAAGTTTATCAAAAAATTCGTTCCATTTATAGTATTCTGTTTTGCTGATCGTAAAACTTCCGCCGTTCCAAGCGGCGACGACAGTTTTATCATCTTGTTGGGATTTCTCGACAACGGTATTTTTATCTTTTGCGTGACGGCGCAACGCGCGGTAAGTGAAAATATTCATCAGCGGTCCTTAGGTCTCGTTAGTGAAAATGTATGTTTTTATATCTCGGGGGCGAATAGTAAGTTATCAGCGCTAATTCGTACAGCCCGGCCAATCTGCCCAAAATGCCGTTTCGTCTGAATACTTTCGCCTTGCGGTTTCCACGCTGCAGCGCCACCTTATAGCGATTCCGCTGAATCGGTATTTCAAAAACAGTAGAGGTTTTCGTCTCGAAACTTAAAGCCACGCTGGCATTGCCAAAGACGGCCTTGAACCCGCCGTTTTCTATGCGTATATCCTTTGCATTTTTAATGATGGTTGCAATTTCATTGCTGCGGAAAATATTCATGATTTGCGCTCTCCCTTTTGTTTGGCGGAGTCGATAATGTATTGGATTGTGCGCGGCGGCGTCAAATTGTTCAGCGCGGCATATTTGGTTGCGGCTTGATTGTAAAGTTTTTTCGGGAAACCGAAAATGCCGTTCTTTTTTAAATTAACAGATGTATTCAAATACTCCGGGTGATAGATTATTTCGCAGATAATCTTATTGATATGATATATTTCGCTTTTGATTTCTTTCAGGTCGGTTACGTTTTCTTCTCCGTCCGGCCTTGCCCCGCCGTCATCATAGCGTTTGAATTTTTCCACGGCAAAAACCGGCGCCGTAAAAATCAGGCTGGGGATATAAGGAGCCCCGACGGAATAATCGCCCGTGTTTTCGTCATAAGTGATATTTTTGGCATCTTTTATAATTCTTTTTATTTCAAAAAAAGTAGAAATCAGCATCGGCAAATCCTTGTAGTGTTTGCCGGAAATAATACCATAAAATTAGTGTTTGTCAAGGGGTGCGTCGGCGTATGGATTTTCCGATTTTCTGTACTCTATAAATACCGGCAACTGCTCCCAATCCATTGCTTTTGCCAGACCTTTGCGCAGGTACCTTGTATAGGATTCTGGCATATCGGTCGCGCCGCCCACATGGATTGCGATTTTTATCGGATTAGTGGCAACCTGTGATACGAATTTTATCTTCATCGGACGTTTCAGCCGCGACAGAGGCGGCTGGCGCGCTTCGATAAGCTTTTCTATCGTGCGGTTAAGAAGCGAGGTCGGTGCCCTTGTTGCGGTTTTGTCGTGCAGCTCGTACACGCGCTTCATCAGGTTTTTAACGCCGGTTCCAGTTTCTGCCGATATCGGCAAAATCAGCGGCTTTATAATCTGATGAAAAGAATTTTTGAATTGATGTTTTAGTTTAAGCAGCTTGGCCTCGCGCTCTTCATCCGGAACCAAGTCCCATTTGTTCAGCGCGATCGCCAGAATTTTCCCGGCATCGTAAACGCGCGCCGCAATCCCCAGCGCTTGGTTTTCAATGTCGCACGTAGCGTCAACAACCAGGACGACCGCGTCGGTCTTTTCCAACGCGTCCAGCGATTTCAGCGCGGATAAAGTTTCCAAGCCGTCGGTAATATTCGCCTTGCGCCGCAGACCCGCCGTATCGTTGATTACAATATCGCGCCCAAGATATTTTGCCTTTATCGCGATCGTGTCGCGGGTTACTCCGGGCTCGTCCCTGACGATTACTCGCTGCTCTCCCAGTATCTGATTGACCAAGGTGGACTTGCCGACATTGGGCTGGCCCATAATCGCAATCCTCAAAGCGGATCGCGATTCGGGATTCGGGATTCGGGATTCGGGATTCGAGAAGGGCTGCAAAAAATCATAAATCCTATCAAACCCGAGTTTATGCTCCGCGCTGATTGGCAAAGGCTCGCCGAATCCGAGTTTATAGAAATCTGAAATATCCGCCGCCCGTTTATTTGATTCTAGTTTGTTAGCGAGTAATATAATTTCCGTTTTTCGTTTTTCGTTTTTCGTTTTTCGTATTCTTTTCGCCCATTCCAAATCTTCCGCCGTGACCCCGATGCGTCCGTCGACCAGGAAAAGAATCGCATCCGCGGATTTTATCGCGGAGAGCGCGAACTCGGTCGATTGCGCTTCCAGCGGGGTGCCTTTGGCCTCCAGGCCTGCGGTATCCATCAGCTCGAACTCCAGATCGCCAAGGCGCCCGTAGCCCGTCAAGACATCGCGCGTCACCCCCGGGCGGTCATGCACCAGCGCGCTGCGCGAATGCGTCAGAGCGTTAAACAATGTCGATTTGCCCGTGTTCGGACGACCTGCGATTGCGATTTTTAGCATAACTTTTCCTGTTGAAATTTTTATCTGCTGGCTCTATTATAACCATAAGAAACAAGGAAGGCAAAAAAATGATTGCGAAGTTCAAAAGCTGGCTGCAGCACATAATTCATATCCTGATCCGCCCCAGACAGTTCTTTTCCAAAATCGTCGCGGACGGGAATCTGGAAGAATCCATGCTCAAAGCGTTCATGTACGGCCTTTTGGGAGGCATATTGGTTCTGGGCCTGCAGTTGCTGGGCGGCGCGACCATAACTTTTACGGCCGTGTTCGCAAAGCTGGTCGTGGTGCCGGTTTTGGCGGTCGCGCTGCTGTTCGTCCTTGCGGGGCTGATGATGATGGTGTCGGAAATCACGGGAGGCGAGCGGGACTGGGAAATCGCGGTCAAGGGCCTGGCGTCCGTATTTTTCATCTATCCGGTTATTCTGGTGGTGAATTCACTGGCGTTTAACTGCTGGTCTTTATGGGTGGTAAGCCTGCTTGTCGACGCCTATGTATTATTCCTGCTTTATAACATCGGCGTGTATTGCATGAAGGGCAACAAGATTAAAGTCGGGCTGGTCATTGCGGCGTTTGCGGCGTTTGCTGTGACGGTTTATGTCACGGATTACAGGCTGGGCTGGTTTATGCTGAAAAATACCGGCGCCGCGCTGAAGTGTTTGGTTTAGGTATTAAAATAATGACACATACGGATACTTTGAGTAAAATCTTGACAATTTCGGGGG